>VFSW01006598.1_pt1 | contig 17020 bp, 13 predicted proteins | sample 5358111 | NCBI WGS metagenome assembly VFSW01 (sample SAMN11554181, study PRJNA540505) | mine drainage metagenome | isolation source: sediment from site ElyBrook_90M | place: USA: Ely Copper Mine, Vershire, VT | collected 2017
AAAGTGTCGTGACCTCGATGGTGGGATAATCCACTTCGGGTAACGCAGACAAGGGAAGTTGACGCCAGGCAATCAATCCCAACAGCAGGATCGCCACCATCACAAGGGAAGTGGCGATCGGACGATCGATAAAAGGGCTGGAAAAATTCACTGGGAAACGGCAGGAATGGAAGACGCGCGTTGAGCGAGGGTGACGGTCATTCCTGAACGCAAGTTATCGACCCCTTCGGTCACGACCCGTTCTCCCGGACGAACGCCACTCAGTATGGCAATTTCATCTCCATTGGCTGGACCGGCTTTGACCTTGCGAAGAGATACCTTCATGTTATTGTCTACCACGAACACGAAGGGACCTTGATCCCCCTGTTGTACCCCGGCCACCGGAATGACGGTAACCTGAGGCAAGACCGCCACGCGGACCCTGGCGTTGACGAACTCGTTGGGAAAGAGTACGTCATGATGATTGACGAACAGGGCACGCAATTTGACCATTCCCGTGGTGATGTCAACCTGATTGTCCAGGGTTTGCAACTCGCCCGTGGCCAATAAATGCTGGTTGGAACGATCCCAAGCCTCTACCTTGAGGGGAGCCAGGGGACTGTTCATCCCCTGTTGAATGTCGCTCAGATAATCTTGAGGAAGGGGGAAAATCACGGTAATCGGATCCAGTTGGGTCAACACCACCAAACCCATGTTGCCAGCGGCCAGGATCATGTTGCCCTGATCCACCAGTCGAATGCCGAGACGCCCGTTCACAGGGGCTGTGATATGGCAATAAATCAATTGGAGTTTGGCGTTGTCCACCTGAGATTGATCCGAGGTGACCGTACCCTCGTATTGGTGCACCAGCGCTTGCTGTGTGACCAATATCTGATCCGGAATGGCGCCCGTTTTGATCAGTTCCTCGTATCGTTTGAGATCGATTCGCGCATTCTCCAGCAAGGCCTGATCATGGATCAGTTGACCCTGGGCCTGAGCCAACTGGACTTGATAGGGGCGGGGATCGATTTCAACGATGGGATCCCCTTGGTGAACCCGGTCTCCCTCCTTGAAATAAACCTTCATCAACTCGCCATCCACGCGACTTTTCAGAGTGACGGTATACACGGGCGTGACCGTTCCCAGTCCGGTCAGCCAGACCGGAAAGTCGGCCTGATGGGCAGTAGCCAGTGAAACGGGGGTGGGCGCAGGTTGCCTGAGGGTTTTCGGGTCATGAGCATTCTGGCGAAAGTGACGGAACAGGCCTAACATCAGTAAGAAAACGACGATGCCGATCAGCCATAACCATTTCTTTCCTTTGGCGAATTTAGGTGGCAAAGAAGGGGGAGGGGCAGCAACAGTGGCCATCGTGGTCGGAATCTCAATTGTAAAGTGAAGCGTGACGAAAAGAAGGACGCAATGTCACCCGATAACGAGAAGGGAGATCAAAACAATGACGGTCGAAAATCCTGTTCCAGCGGAGGCGCGGGCCATTGAAAAGGCACGGGGCCATCGGCCTCGGCATGGATGAACTGATAGGCATAAGCATCTTGAGTATTCTGACTGAGTGAAGAAGGCGTACCCTGACTGACAACGACGCCCTCTGAAAGTAAAAATATATCATCCACCACCTTCAGAGACTCGCTGACGTCGTAAGTGACCACGATCGATGTGATTCCGGTACTGTCATTTAGTTCCCGAATCAAGCGGGCCACGGCGTTGAGGGAAATGGGATCCAGACCGGCAAAGGGTTCGTCATAGATGGCCAGGGTGGGATCCAGTGCCACGGCACGGGCCAGGCAAACCCGCCGAACCATTCCTCCCGAGAGTTCGGCCGGCATGAGATCCCGGGCGCCGCGCAGTCCCACGGCTTGTAATTTCATGAGGACCAGATCCCGAATTTGACGGGGTGCAAGGCGAGTATGTTCCCGTAGGGGAAAAGCAATGTTTTCAAATACGGACAGGTCACTGAATAGCCCCCCCATCTGAAACATCATCCCCAGTTCACGGCGCATGGTGTAAAGTTCCCGGTCAGACATCTCGTGCACCACCTGCCCGCGATAGCGCACGGCTCCCCGCTGTGGACGCAGTTGCCCTCCCACAAGGCGCAGAAGAGTGGACTTGCCCGAACCACTGGTGCCTAGAATGGCAGAAATTTTCCCCTCCTGAATTGAGAAACTGATTCCTTTCAGGAGGGGTCTTGCACCATAACTGAAGTGCAGGTCTTCGATTTCAATCAAGGCTTGGGACATCTATCACTCCAAAAAAACCTTACCATGCTACCCTTCGTTCATTCTTCTCGCAACCTTCCCGGAGGATACTTGGCACCAGATTGAATTTCATCATAGAATTGCAAGAATGAGTTACAGGATCATGACACGCTGGCCTCCTTCAGGATTTCTCATTTGAACTCGACTTCCTCTGCCTCTGCCCCTTTTTTGGACGCCCCGATTCTGGAGGTTTCTGATCCCGCGCGCTGTTTATTGCGTTTGGTTTCTCTATCCTATCTCTCTCTGACCAGAAACCAGATCCATACCCTCTGGGAAGTATTTTGCCAGCGCAGCGATTTACCGGTCTCGGATACTACTCCCTTGATCGAATATCTCCTGGAAAAAAATGAACTGATCCTGAATCAGGGTAGATTAGCCTGTGTTCCGACGCTGAGCGAAGTCATCCTCCGCATGCCGGAAGATGAAACTCAAATCCTCTTGGCGCTGGATACAGTGCGCCAGGTCTTCAAGATTGCCGATTACCGCTTTGGTTATTTTGTGCGCCAGTTCAACGAAGGGGTACGAGATTTACGCTTGGCATTGTACGCCCGTCGATTTGAGGATTTCTCCAAGTTGGCTCAAACGCTGCAAAGTTACTTTGCCTCTGAATGGCGCTTGCGCAATCCCTATCTGACTCTATTTGACGCACCTTTTTCGGCTCAGCAATTCGATTCTTTGCCCCATGAAATTGCTCTCACCATTGCCGCCACCATTCTTGCATTGAGAACCAATCGTCTGGAACCCTGCAAAGGCCCCCTTACCTGGTTACGAGAACAGGCGCGTCTGGCTCCCGAAGAACAACGGCAATGGTTTGCCAGTGTACTCTGCGAACCCATGATTTTGCGTGGACACCTGGAGGAATCACTGACTTTGGTGCGGGGACGCCCTTTTCCCCTGGCGCACTGCATCGAAGGATTGGTTCTGGTTTTGCGAGGACAAACCGAGCCTGCCATTCCACTGTTCGAAAAAGTATTGAAAGATTGCCGGAAACCTCAGGATCTGCGCAAACAGGGCATGAGTGGACTGGGAGGAATTGCCTATGTAGTTTCCCTGATTTCCAGCGGTGATCCAAAAGCATTGGAACGAGCCTCCCAGCATATTGCCCTGGTGATTCGCAATGGAACCGGTATGAGTTCCATTTATGCCTGTCTGGGTCAGGTCGCCCACGCAACTCAGTCTGTTCAGGCAACGCTTGGAGAGGATCGCGCGGAAATTGGCGAGAAGGAGTCTCTGGCGCAATTGTTCCGGGCCTTGGCCTGTTGGTGGGTGGATGGGGATGGAGAACGGATCGACACGATACGTTTGACTGAACTGGCACGCCGTGCAGAATCCCACGGATACCGATGGATTGCGGCGGAAGCCTGGGAACTTCTGGAGCGCATGCAAATGGGAAGTCCTGCGCTCCATGCTACCCATCTGCACCAGGAAATGGGCTCTCTTACTCTGGTTTCCGCCATTCGTCGTCAACCTCTGTGGGAGCGGGCACTAGGTGCGCTGGAGCGACTGGGGGAAGAGTTGGGCGAAACGTTCATACCGGTCCGTCAACAGCGCTTTTACTGGACGCTCCATCGCCATCCCGATACAGGCAATCTTCTCCTTGAAGCGCGGGAACAGAAACGTCAGATCCATGGATCATGGGGAGCCAGCAAAGCCATTACCTTTCAGCGACTCATTAACATCACCCAGGAATTAGAAAGCGTCACAGAGCAGGATAAAACCGTGATTGCGTATCTGAGAAATACACTGGTGGATCAAAAGCCCCACGACAAACGTTTTTTTGTTCCACAGGCTCTGCGCTTGCTGATGGGACACCCCTTGATATTTTGGGGACATGACCTCCAAAAAACCGTTGAACTTGTGGCAGGGCGTTTCGTTTTGATCAGCGGACGTGACCGTCACCATTGGCATCTACAGTTGGAACCACAGATTCCCATGGGTGAAGATTTATGGATCGAACAAGAGTCTTCCCACCGTTTGCGTCTTTATGGACTGAGCGATGAAGAAATCCGTCTACGTGATATTTTAGGGGAAATTGGGCAACAGATCCCTCTTCCTCAGGAGGAACGGGTCGTTGCCTTGCTCAAGACCCTGACTCCCCGTTTTCTGGTACATGGGGTTCCTCCCGTCCCGGCCAATCTATCACTGACAGAGGCTTCTCCGTGCTTTTATGCACTCCTGTCTCCTCATCCCGAAGGGATTCGTCTTGCTTTGGTGGTTTACCCTCTGGGAGAGGCCCGGGAATCCTTTATTCCTGGAGCAGGGCATACTATTTGTATCGAGGGTGAAAGTGATGCCATGCTGCACGGTGTGAAGCGCGCGCTGGAACTGGAAAGAACTCGCGCCCAACAGATCTTCGAAGCCTGTCTTCCCTGGTTGGTCCCTGCCGACCTTCCCTTTACAGGAACCAGTCGCCACCCTGCCGCTGCCTGTGAAATCCTGACATTGCTCAAGGCCATGGGGGAGTCCACCGTGTACCTGCGTTGGCCGGCAGGAGAAAGTTTACGTATCCGTGGAGAAGCCCAACTTCCTCAAATGGCGCTTCAGATCAATTCTCAGGGAGATTGGCTCAAGGTTTCTGGAGGCGTGCGTGTGGATGCCCATACCGTATTGGAACTCAAAACCCTCATGGCAGCGGCAAAACATGCGGATTGTCGTTTCGTGGCTTTGTCGGATGGGCAATTCATTGCTTTGAGTGAAGGATTGCTGAATCGAATTCGGGGACTGGCCAGTCTGGCCCAGGAAGAAGCAGGAGAACTTCAAATTCATGCACTTTCAGCGCCCCATCTATCTGAACTGATCGAGCAGGAAAATTCCGCAATCACCGATCAGCGTTGGATTGATTTACTGTCGCGACATGAATCCCTGAGTCAATGGGAACCCCAGATCCCCCCCACGCTTCAAGCAGAATTGCGGGATTATCAACGGTCAGGGTTTGCCTGGATGGTACGCCACGCCGAAGTTGGGGCAGGGGCCTGCTTGGCAGATGACATGGGGTTGGGCAAAACACTTCAAACATTGGCCTTGCTTCTTTACCGAGCCCCTCTGGGTGCGGCTTTGGTGGTTGCGCCCACCTCAGTCTGCGGCAACTGGGTACAGGAAGCCCAACGTTTTTCTCCCACGCTGAACCTTCAGTGGCTCTGCGTAGGTGGAAAAAACCAACTGGCGGACTTGGGCCCGAATTCCCTGGTCATTCTGAGTTACACCCTGTTTCAGCAAGAAACGGAGATGATTGGAAGCCATCATTGGGCCACTTGCGTGCTGGATGAAGCCCAGGCCATCAAGAATCCAGGCACCAAGCGCTCACAGGCGGCCATGAAGATTCATGCGGATTTTCGTTTGTTGACCACGGGAACTCCCATCGAAAACCACCTCGGAGAATTATGGAATCTGTTTCGTTTCATCAATCCCGGCCTGTTGGGGTCCCTGGATACGTTTACGGAAAAGTTTTCCTACCCCATCGAACGCCATGGGGATGTGGAAGCACGGGAACAATTGCGCCGCCTGATTCAACCTTTCATCCTGAGGCGTACCAAGTCTCAGGTGTTGACTGAATTACCACAACGTACGGAAGTCACGCTACAACTGGAGGCCACCCCAGAGGAACAGGCCATGTACGAAGCAGTCCGTCTCGAAGCACTGGAGAACACAACCTTGCCGGGTGACGAACAGCCCAATCGAATCAAGGTATTAGCAGGAATTATGAAGTTGCGTCGGGCCTGTTGCCATGGTGCTCTAATTCTCCCTGCCCGACCCTGGATTTCCACCAAGATTACCGCACTCATGGAAATTCTGGAAGAGTTGAAGGAAAGTGGGCACCGGGCTCTGGTCTTCAGTCAGTTCGTGGATTATCTAACCCTGATTCGACAATCCCTAGAAGAACATCATATTACCTATCAGTATCTGGATGGATCCACTCCCTCCGCTGAACGATCCAAACGTGTCAGATCCTTTCAGGAAGGAACGGATGATATCTTTCTCATCAGTCTCAAGGCCGGTGGGGTAGGGCTCAACCTCACCGCAGCGGATTATGTCATTCATATGGATCCCTGGTGGAATCCTGCGGTAGAGGATCAGGCTTCGGACCGCGCCCATCGCATGGGGCAGACTCGCCCCGTGACGGTTTATCGATTGATCATCAAGGATTCCATCGAAGAAAAGATCGTCGCACTGCATGAACGTAAACGCAACCTCGCAGATAGTCTGCTGGAGGGCGCTGGAGAAACCAGCACCCTCAGCACCGAGGAATTGATCGGTCTCCTGCAGGATCAACCGTGCAAGGGTTTATAGCGCAAGCGACGGGGCCGTGCCCCATCTTCCCCCAGACGTTTCTTTTTATCCGCTTCGTATTCCTGATAGTTGCCGGTAAAGAAGGTTACTTGCGAATCTCCCTCAAAGGCCAGGATATGGGTGGCAATTCGATCCAGAAACCAGCGATCATGGGAGATGACCAACACGGCTCCGGCAAATTCCAGCAGGGCATCTTCCAGGGCACGCAGGGTTTCCACATCGAGATCGTTGGAAGGTTCGTCCAGAAGCAGCACATTCCCCCCACGAATCAGGGTCTTAGCCAGGTGCAGGCGACCCCGTTCCCCTCCCGACAGATTCCCTACAATCTTTTGCTGATCCGCTCCCTTAAAATTGAAACGTCCAATATAAGCACGGGACGGAGTTTCATACTTGCCCACAGTGAGCAGATCTGAACCTCCGGAAATGAATTCCCAGACGGTTTTGTCACTGTCCAGAGTTTCCCGTGACTGATCCACATAGGAAAGATTGACAGTAGAACCCAATTTGATCGTACCGGAGTCCGGGGTTTCCTGACCGACGATCATGCGGAAGAATGTGGATTTGCCGGCTCCATTGGGACCAATGATGCCAACGATGGCACCGGGCGGAATGGTCAGACTGATGTTATCCAGAAGCAGACGGTCACCAAAGGATTTCGTGACTCCATCAAGTTCTATGACGGAATCTCCCAAACGTTCACCCACAGGAATAAAAATTTCCTGGGTCTCGTTACGCTTCTGATACTCCTGCGAATTCAGTTCTTCGAAGCGGGCCAGGCGGGCCTTGGATTTGGCCTGACGACCCTTGGGGTTCTGACGAACCCATTCCAGTTCCTTGTGAATTGCTTTCTGACGGGCAGATTCCTGAGACTCTTCCTGCTTCAGACGGTCTTCTTTCTGACTAAGCCATGAACTGTAGTTACCCTTCCAGGGAATACCGTGGCCACGATCCAGTTCCAAAATCCACTCGGCGGCATTGTCCAGAAAATACCGATCGTGGGTCACTGCCACCACGGTTCCTGGAAAACGCTGCAAAAACTGTTCCAGCCAATCGACGCTTTCTGCATCCAGATGGTTCGTGGGTTCATCCAGCAACAGCATGTCAGGTTTGGAGATCAGTAACTGACACAGAGCCACACGACGTTTTTCCCCGCCAGACAGGTTGCCAATCAGGGCATCCCAGGGAGGAAGGCGCAGAGCATCGGCAGCAATGTCCATTTGTAACTCTGTACTATGCCCATCAGTTGCGCTAAGAATGGCTTCAAGACGAGCCTGCTCGGTAGCCAAATGATCGAAATCCGCGTCAGGCTCAGCATAAGCCGCATAGACAGCCTCCAGAGCTGCACGCGCTTCGATGATCGAACCCAGACCCTGTTCCACCGCCTGACGGACGGTGAGTTCGGGATCCAGTTGGGGTTCCTGGGGGAGATAACCGATTTTAAGCCCTGGTTGGGGCGTAGCCTCACCTTCGATGTCCCGATCGATACCCGCCATGATTCTGAGAATTGTGGACTTTCCTGAACCATTCAGTCCAAGCACCCCGATTTTTGCCCCCGGGAAAAAACTCAGAGAGATATCCTTGAGAATCTGCCGTTTTGGTGGGACAATCTTTCCCACTCGGTTCATGCTATAGACATACTGAGCCATGGATTTAAGGTACCCTTCAGAAAAGACTGACAGATTACCATAGACGGGATGTGCGGAACCATTTCTCGCGGTTAAACTCCATACTGGCAAGTTACAATGATGAATGTACAAATTCGCAAGAGAGATCACTCAACATGACGCACAAAAAATATTTGACGCTCGCCCTTTGTTCCTTGACCTTGGCGCTGTCCTCTGGTTGTTCATCCCCCGGTTTGGGGGGCAGCGACTACACCAGCACAGAAGTGCGCGGGGAACAATCGGTTCGTCTGGGAACGGTGGAAAGCGTGCACAAGGTTCGCATCCAAAGCAATGACCCCGGCATTCTGGGTGCTTTGGGCGGTGGTGTGGCCGGAGCTGCGCTGGGAAGTACCGTTGGGGCGGGGAATGGTAATGCGGCAGCAACAATTTTAGGTGCACTGGCCGCCGGTGCAGCGGGCAATGCGGCTCAAAATGCCTTATCCACCGAAAACGGAGTGGAAATTACGATTCGACTAGACAGTGGTTATGTTATTGCCGTCACTCAAGGGGCTGATGAAGTTTTTCATGTGGGTGATCGAGTTCAGGTATTGGGAGGAGGAGGGGCCACCCGGGTGACCAAACTGGACCCCAATGCCAATCTGGGGCCTGCCGGAAAAAATTTGTCGACTCCCAGCGGTATGACACCAAGCAATGGACAACAGATCCATTATTATTGTCCAGACAGCAACGCTTATTATCCCGCTGTCCCCAATTGCAAGTCTCCCTGGATGAAAGTGGTGCGCTGATTATCAATGTTCTCTAGAGACGGATTCTTCTTGGCCCCATCCCTGGATGGGGCTTCGTTACTCCGCTTAATTTAACATAATATACATTATACGCAATGTTTGTTTATGGGTTACGCAAAACCATTTGTCATTGGTACAATTGATCCCCGTGTGCGAGAATCCCATAAAAAGGAGCCAATATGATTTTTGTAACAGGCGGTGCTGGTTTTATAGGTGCTAATTTCGTTTTGGACTGGTTGGATCTCCAAGATGAACCCGTGCTGACTCTCGACAAACTGACCTACGCCGGAAACCGGGATAACCTGGCCAGCCTCGATCAGGATCCGCGTCATACGCTGGTGGTGGGCGATATTGGAGATACGGCATTGGTCCGCGCTCTGTTAAAATTGCACCGTCCGCGCGCCATTCTCAATTTCGCTGCCGAAAGTCATGTGGACCGCTCCATTTATGGTCCGGCAGACTTTATTCAAACCAATATCGTCGGCACCTTTCATCTGCTGGAATCGGTGCGTGCGTACTGGAATGAATTGGGGGGGAAAGAACGCGAAAATTTCCGTTTTCTGCATGTCTCCACCGATGAGGTCTATGGTTCACTGGCTCCCCAGGACCCTGCTTTTTCTGAATCCACTCCCTATGCGCCAAACAGCCCCTACTCCGCCTCCAAGGCCGCTTCCGATCATCTGGTGCGTGCCTGGCACCATACCTATGGATTGCCGGTTCTGACCACCAACTGTTCCAACAACTATGGACCCTACCAGTTCCCGGAAAAATTGATTCCTCTTATATTGCATCAAGCCCTGGCTGACAAACCTCTGCCGGTTTATGGGGATGGTCAAAACGTACGGGACTGGCTCCATGTCAGTGATCATGCCAGCGGCATTCGCCGAGTCCTCGAAGCCGGCCGTGTGGGAGAAACCTATAATATCGGTGGAAATAGCGAATTAGCTAATCTGACGGTGGTCGAAGCCCTCTGTGATGCGCTGGATCGACATCGCCCCACGGCACAGGGTTCCCGCCGTCGACTCATACAATTCGTCACAGACCGTCCGGGGCATGACCGGCGCTATGCCATTGATGCCAGAAAAATTCGCAAGGAATTGGATTGGCAGCCCGCGCATAGCTTTGCCTCCGGTTTGGAACAGACTGTACGCTGGTACCTGGATCATCAGGAGTGGAGCGAACGCGTGTTGTCCGGTGCCTATCGTTCCTGGCTGGAACAAAATTATGCGGAACGGAGGCAGGAAGCATGAGAAAAGGCATCATCCTGGCGGGAGGTTCAGGGACCCGCCTCTATCCCGCTACCCAGGTCATTTCCAAACAATTGCTGCCCGTGTACGACAAGCCCATGATTTATTATCCGCTGGGTACCCTGATGTTGGCAGAAATTCGTGACATCCTGATTATTTCTACCCCCCAAGATACCCCACGATTCCAACAATTACTGGGCGATGGCAACCACTGGGGAATAAATCTCGAATATGCCGTCCAACCGGAACCCGGTGGATTGGCACAGGCTTTTCTGATCGGGAAAAATTTTATCAAACATCAACCCAGTGCCCTGGTACTGGGAGACAATCTTTTCTACGGTCATGATTTCTCCATCAAACTCAGACAAGCAGGCAACCATCTCGAAGGTGCCACGGTTTTTGTTTATCCCGTCAGTGATCCTGAACGTTATGGAGTGGCTGAATTTGACGAAACTGGTCGTGTCATTGGACTGGAAGAAAAACCCCTTCAACCCCGTTCACGTTATGCCGTCACCGGTCTCTATTTCTATGACGCACAGGTTTGTGATCTGGCAAGTACCCTGGCCCCCTCGGCGCGTGGCGAATTGGAAATCACGGATCTCAATCGTCTTTACCTCGAACAGCAACGATTGCGCGTGGAAGTGCTGGGACGAGGATTTGCCTGGCTGGATACCGGGACCCACGATTCCCTTCTGGAGGCTGCCCAATATATCCAGACTGTGGAAAAACGACAGGGACTCAAGGTATCCTGCCCCGAAGAAATTGCCTATCGCCAAGGCTGGATCGATGCAGCCCAGTTGGAAAAACTGGCTCTTCCCTTGAGCAAAAATGGTTATGGCGTCTATTTGCGTCAGATCCTGAACGAACGAGTTTTTTGATCATTCATGACGAATGATCAAACTGTACCCCGTTCCTCGAATGGAGCGGATCAGTGTATCGGCAGGATTGTGTTGACGTAGTTTGCAGCGGATGCTCGAAATGGTGACGTCCACCGAACGATCCTCGGCATGCCAGGATCGTCCACAAACCACCTGGGCCAACGTGTTGCGCCCCACCACCCGATTAGCGTTTTCCAGCAGACAGAGCAGCATATCGTACTCACGGTTGGTGAAATGGATTTTTTTCCCCGAAGTGATCCATGTGACTTCCCGCTTTTGACGATCAAGACCAAAGCCGGAAAAATTTATTCCACTGTTCAGATGAAAGGAAGAAATATTCAGACGCTCCAATAAGCGCCGAATTCGTGCCATAAGTTCCCGCATGTCCACAGGCCTGACCAGATAATCATCGGCGCCCATTTCGATTCCCAGAATTCGATCCATGGGCGATGAATTGTCACTCAGAACGATAATTCCTATATCAGGATAATGTTCGCGCATAAAACGAATGTATTCATATCCATTGCCATTGATTCCATGATCCTGATTGATGATCGCCAATTTAATGGGATGCCCGCGCAACAGTGATTTTGCATCATCCACCTGAGCTACGCGCATGGTATGAAAGGAAGTATGAATAAAAAAGGATTCCAGGGCAATGGAGCGTCGGTAATCAGAATCAAGGATCATGATAAGTGAATTCATGCCGGTCTCGTTTTTTCAAGTATGGGATAAAATACCTTGTTCTTATGTTTAAGGCAATTCTAATGGATAATTTTTTTCATGACAACTCCGGTCATGCACCAACTGCCAGATCCTCAGGGGATTCTGCTATGCTTGTCCTCCGTCTCACACATAGATTGATGGACCATGATGGAAGACGTAAAATCCTTTGAAGCAATTATCGTAGGCAGTGGCCTGGCTGGGGGTGTCACTGCCCTCGAGTTGGCAGATCGTGGACTCAGAGTTGCCCTCATTACCAAACGTTTCCTGGAAGATGGCGCCAGCCCCCGCGCTCAAGGAGGCATTGCTGCTGCATTGTCGAGTTTGGACAGCATCGATACCCACATGCAGGATACCCTGATTGCCGGTGCCGGACTGTGCGATACCGAAGCCACTCATTTCATTCTCGAGCGGGGTGAAATGGCCATTCACTGGCTGACACAGCGCGGGGTTCGCTTTACTCAGGAAAATGGTACGCTGCACCTCACCCGTGAAGGTGGACACAGCCAACGGCGGGTAGCCCACGTGGCCGATGCCACCGGTGCTGCCATTCAGAACACGCTGCATCCTCAACTGCGTCAACATCCGCGCATCCAGATATTTGAACAACATATGCTGGTCGATCTGATCACCAGCGAAAAACTTGGACTGCCGGGGCAACGGCGTTGTGTGGGTCTGTATGCGCTGGAAGAAACCACTGGTAAAGTGCATGCCTTCACTGCGCCTCACACCCTGCTGGCCACCGGCGGTGCAGGCAAGGTCTATCTTTACACCACCAATCCGGATACGGCAACGGGAGATGGCATCGCCGCAGGATGGAGGGCGGGTTGTACTGTCGCCAACATGGAATTTATCCAGTTTCACCCGACCTGTCTGTATCACCCCCATGCCAAGTCTTTCCTTATTTCAGAAGCCGTACGGGGAGAAGGCGGCATTTTGCGTCTGCCCAATGGGCATCGTTTCATGCCTGAACACGATGACCGGGCAGAATTGGCTCCGCGCGATATCGTGGCACGCGCCATCGACTATGAAATGAAGCGTCTTGGTTTGGATTGCGTGTACCTGGATATTACCCATCTATCCTCTGAGTTCATTCGCACGCATTTCCCCACCATCCATGAAAAATGTCTGTCCCTGGGCATCGACATGACCACCCAACCCATTCCGGTGGTTCCAGCGGCGCACTATACCTGCGGGGGATTACGCACCGATCTGCAAGGACGTACCGATCTGGCCGGATTGTATGCTATTGGCGAAACGGCCTATACAGGTTTGCATGGTGCCAACCGTTTGGCCAGCAATTCACTGCTGGAATGCGTGGTGATGGCCCGTGAAGCCAGTTCAGCCATTCTTTCCCAGCCACCCTTCGCACCTTTGACCTTCATCCCGCCTTGGGACAGTAGCCAGGTCACCGACCCTGATGAGGAAGTGGTTATTTCTCATAATTGGGAAGAATTACGCCGTTTCATGTGGGATTACGTCGGAATCGTGCGTACAGACAAACGGTTAGAGCGGGCGGCGCATCGTTTGAAACTATTGCATGAGGAAATTCTGGAGTTCTATACTAATTTTCATGTCAGTCGAGACTTGCTCGAATTGCGCAATCTTGTGATGGTTTCCCAACTCATCGTCAACTCTGCACGCTTGCGCAAAGAAAGTCGAGGGCTTCACTACAGCCGGGATTATCCGCTGAGTTCCGCATCCTCTTGTCCCACTCTGCTCACTCCCTCCTGAATCTCCTTCAGGCAGCCCCCAAATGAGGTACCAGTCCTGCCGTCCGTAGTGCATCGGCTCGAGTAAAGTCCAGCATCCTCTCGATGGGCAAACGAGCGCGATCGACAAGACCAGGATCGATCGTAACTTCAGGCGTACCCGCAAACAGAATGGCGCGCAGATTTTCCAATCCATTCATGGCCATCCAGGGACAATGGGCGCAACTCTTGCAGGTAGCGCCCGACCCGGCGGTGGGAGCTTCGATAAAGGTTTTATCCGGATAGGTTTGACGCAATTTATGGAACATGCCATTGTCCGTGGCGACGATGAAGGTTTCCACCATCGGGGTGCCTGCAGCTTCCAGAATACCCCGCGTGGAACCGACATAGTCTGCCAGTGCCAAAACGGCCCGGGGCGATTCAGGATGGACCAATACCCTGGCCCAAGGCATTTTCATTTTCAAGTCCGCCAGTTCAGCGGCCTTGAACTCGTCGTGAACGATGCAGGAACCCTGCCAGGAAAGCAGATCAGCGCCCGTTTCCTGAGCCACATAGTCCCCGAGGTGACGGTCTGGTGCCCACAGAATTTTTTCCCCCTGTTCATGCAAGTGGCGAACCACGGCTACCGCACAGCCCGATGTTACCACCCAGTCGGCACGCGCCTTGACCGCAGCACTGGTATTGGAATAGACCACTACGGTACGGTCGGGATGGGCATCGCAAAATGCATGGAAGGCGTCGCTGGGACAGCCCAGATCGAGAGAACATTCGGCTTCACGTTCGGGCATCAGTATGGTTTTTTCGGGTGACAAAATCTTGGCTGTTTCTCCCATGAAACGTACCCCGGCCACCACCAGGGTCGTTGCTGAATGCTGCTTGCCAAACCGGGCCATTTCGAGAGAATCGGCTACCAGACCACCGGTTCCCTCGGCCAGATCCTGTAGATCGGGATGAACATAGTAATGGGCTACCAATACAGCATTCCGCTGTCCCAGAAGATCTTCCAGTTCCTCCAGCAAAACCCGCCGCCGTTCCTGGGAAGGCTCTTCTGGGACACGAGCCCAAGCCGTAGCAAGGCCTTGTGGGTTTTCATAATCTATTTGAATATTACAGGCTGACATCCTTAAACCTCATGGAAAAATCAATGGATTTGATGTCCTTGGTCAAAGTTCCGATGGAAATTCGATCCACCCCCAATTCTGCAATCTGGCGTACCGATTCCAAGTTCACTCCCCCGGACACTTCGACTCGCGCCCGTCCGGCAACCTGCATCACGGCCTGTCGTTGCATCTCGAGGGACATGTTATCCAGCATGACCATATTTGCTCCGGCGATGAGCGCTTCCTCCAATTGCTCCAGAGTTTCCACCTCTACCTGAATGAACTTATAGGTTCCCTTGATGCTCTGTGCCAAGGTAACCGCCTGAGTGATGGAACCCGTGGCAGCAATATGATTTTCCTTGATCAGGATGGCATCGTAAAGTCCCATTCGATGATTGGTCCCCCCCCCGATCCGCACGGCGTACTTTTCTGCCAGACGTAGCCCAGGAATGGTTTTTCGGGTATCGACGATCACCGCCCGTGTACCAGCCACGGTACGCACGAACTGGCGTGTTTGAGTAGCAACACCCGACAGTGTTTGCAGAAAATTCAGGGCAGCCCGTTCACCGGTCAGCAATGCCCGTGCCGGACCTTTCAACGTAGCCACTCTCTGTCCGGGAAATACTTCCGCGCCTTCGGCCACCTGCCACTCCACCTGCAGACGAGAGTCCAGTTGCCGAAAAACTTCATTCACCCAAGGTTGCCCGCACAGAACCGCACTTTCACGAACCAGGATCAGTGCTTCAGAAACCACGGGTTCCGGAATCAGGAATGCGGTCAGATCCCCTGCGCCCACATCTTCAGCCAGAGTTCTTTGCACCTGTTTTTCGAGGTGCAAGCGTTGCGCCATACCCTCCTGTTGCGTTTGATGGGGTTCCATCCATGCCCTTTCTTCCACCTCGCCTCCCTGATCAAATGTACAGTGAAAAACTGCTATTGTCCCAAGGACTGCAGGGGCTTGCAATATGAATCCAGAGAATTGGAGTAAAATGCGACTTTTATTAATTTGAGAAGGCCTGTCTGCTTGCCATTGCCTATGTTCCAAACCATGCTCAAGGCCAAACTGCACCGCGTCTCGGTGACCCAGTCAGAACTGGGTTATGAAGGGTCCTGCGCCATCGATGAAAATTTGCTGGAAGCGGCGGACATTCATGAATATCAGCAGATCGATATCTACAATGTCAATAATGGAGAACGCTTCACGACCTATGCCATTAGAGGTGCGCGCAACACTGGCATGATTTCCGTCAATGGCGCCGCTGCCCGAAAAGCTCAAGTGGGAGACATATTGATCATTGCCACCTATGCCAGTTATGCCCCGGAGGAATTGAAAAACTTCTCGCCACGCCTGGTTTATGTGGACGAACGTAACCAGGTCAAACGCATGGAACACGAGATTCCGCTACAAAAAGTTTGAAATCCAGAACACTCATTTTTGAAGTGCTGCGGTCAATTCAGGAACCAGTAGGTTCAGATCCCCCACCAATCCATAATCTGCCACAGCGAAGATGGGCGCATCCGGGTCCTTATTGATGGCCACAATAACCCGGGAAGTCTGCATGCCAGCCAGATGCTGGATGGCTCCTGAAATACCGATTGCAATATACAGGTCCGGAGCGACCACCTTGCCCGTCTGACCCACCTGAACGTCATTGGGGGCATAGCCCAGGTCCACGGCGGCTCGGGACGCCCCAAGCGCAGCGTTCAACTCCTCTGCCAAAGGCCCCAGCAAAGCCTCATAATGTTCTGCGCTACCCAGTCCGCGCCCACCGGACACTACGACTCGGGCATTCTCCAGGGAGGGACGACCTTCCTGCGCATGCGTGTGCACAGAAATCCGGGTGGACAACGGCATCGCTGCAGGACAAGGCAGATTTTCCACCGGTACCGGTTCAGTCCTTTCTCCCTCTACCCCCGGAAAAGCCGTGGTGCGCACCGTCATCAGTTTGAGGGATTCGGGGCAGCATACCGTTGCCCAGATGCTCCCGGCGTAAATCGGTCGGATAAAGGTATCGGAAGATTCCACGCCCACGACATCGCTGATCATGGCCACATCTTCCAATGCAGCCAAGCGGGGCATCCAGTTCTTGCCAATGGCCGTCGCGGCGGTCAGGATATGCGTATATTGACGCGCCAGAGGTCGCACCAGGGCGCAGAGCATTTCCGCCAGTCCCTCCGCAAGGGTCGCTCCTGATCCATTCAGAACCCGATGGATCCCCGGCAAATGTTGAGCCTCCACCAGGGCGGAAGTCGTATCTCCTCCCCAGATCAGCACATCCGTATCCCCTTTCAAGGCCTTGGCAGCCGCGAGTAGGGAACGAATGGAGGACTTCAAATGACCGTCAGGGCCCAACTCAGTGACCAGTAAAATTCGGTTTTCCATCGTTCAAATCACCTTGGCTTCATTTTTGAGA
>VFSW01006599.1_pt1 | contig 17020 bp, 13 predicted proteins | sample 5358111 | NCBI WGS metagenome assembly VFSW01 (sample SAMN11554181, study PRJNA540505) | mine drainage metagenome | isolation source: sediment from site ElyBrook_90M | place: USA: Ely Copper Mine, Vershire, VT | collected 2017
ACGCCGCCGCCGACCGCGCGCGAGTTGGAAATTATTCGCCGCTACGATCCGCAGGGGTTTTGGACGCGGTGATCCGTAGGGGCGCAGCGTCGCTGCGCCCTACACGCCAATCGAAAATGCCTGATTATCAAGCCATCGATATTCACATCCACATCCAGCCGCTCGAAATGATGAACGCCGAGACGCTCGCGGCATTTGGCGCGCATCACTCCGATTTTGCGGAGATCCGCGAGATTGTCAGCGATCCCGCCAAGTTCCTCAAGTATCTCGACCGAGTTGGCGTCGAAAAAGCCGCGCTCATCAACTATGTGAGTCCGGACGTGATGGGATTCACCGCGGAGGTGAACGACTGGGTCGCGCGCTATGCGCGGCACGCGCCAGAGCGATTGATCCCGTGTGGCTCGGTGCATCCGCGCTTTTGCGACGACTGCGCGGCGGAAGTGGATCGCATCGCCGATTTGGGCATCCGTATGTTGAAGGTGCATCCACCGCACCAATTGATCTATCCGAATGCCTACCGCGACGACCTGCCACAGCAGGCGCGGATTTACGAACGCGCGCAGGCGCTTGGCTTGCCGGTAATGTTCCACACCGGCACGTCGATCTTTCCGAAAGCGCGCAACAAATTCGCGCAGCCGATTTTCATCGACGATGTGCTGGTCGATTTTCCAGAACTCAAGATCATCCTCGCGCACGGCGGGCGACCGCTTTGGATGGACGAGGCGTTCTTTCTCTTGCGCCGCAGCAAAAACGTCTACCTCGATATATCGAGCATCCCGCCGCAGAGTCTGCTCGAATATTTTCCGCGCCTTGAACAGATTGCGGATCAGGTGATGTTCGGATCGGACTGGCCCGGTCCGGGCGTGAAGGATGTCGGCGCGAATCTGGAAAAGTTTCGCGCGCTGCCGCTCTCCGATGTCGTCAAGCAAAAAATCTTGCGCGACAACGCGTTGAAGGTGTTTACGTAAGGCAAATTTGATATTTGCCCAACACAAGAACAGGAGGGTACAATGACTGTCCCGAATCTACCCGAACGTTACAACGCATCGACCACCTTCATCGACGCCAACTTGGAAGCCGGGCGCGGCAACAACCCCGCGATCCTTTACGGCGATCAGACGCTGACGTATGGCGATGTCGCCGCGATGGTGAATCGCACCGGCAACGCGCTCGTCAAGCTGGGCGTGCGGATGGAAGAGCGCGTGATGCTGCTTCTGCTCGATTCGCCGGAATTCGTCGCGAGCTTCTTCGGCGCGATCCGCATGGGCGCGGTGCCGATTCCGACGAACACGCTGCTGCGCCCGGCGGATTACGAATATCTACTGAATGATTCGCGCGCCGTCGCCCTGATTGTCAGCGAGCCGCTTTGGGCGAGCATCGAGCCGATCCGCGAAAAACTGAAATGGCTCAAGCACGTCATCGTCGTCGGCAAGAATCCAGCAGGCACGCTCAACTTCGCCGACTGGATAAAGAACGAATCGGCGGAACTTACGCCCGCGGATACCGCGCGCGACGACGCGTGCTTCTGGCTCTACAGCTCCGGCACGACCGGCTTTCCGAAAGGCGCGGTGCATCTCCAGCACGATATGGTCTACTGCGCGGAGAACTATGCGCGCGGCGTGCTGAACATCAACGAGCGCGATCGCACCTTTTCGGTAGCGAAATTGTTCTTTGCCTATGGTCTCGGCAATGGATTATATTTCCCGTTCTACGTCGGCGCGACGACGGTCTTGTACCCCGGTCGCCCGGAACCCAAACCGATCTACGAAGTCGCGACGAAATACCAGCCGACGCTGTTCTTTGGCGTGCCGACCGCGTACGCCGGCTTGCTCGCGGTTGAAGACACCGCAGCATACAACCTGAGTTCGGTGCGGCTGTGCGTCAGCGCGGGCGAAGCGCTGCCCAAGGCGCTGTACGACAAGTGGCTTGCCAGGTGGGGCGTCGAAATTCTCGACGGCATCGGCTCGACCGAAATCCTGCACATTTTCATTTCGAATCGCGCGAAACAAGCGCGCGCCGGTTCGTCCGGCAAGATCGTGCCGGGGTACGACGCGCGCGTCGTCGATGAAGAGGATCGCGATCTGCCGCAGGGCGAGGTCGGCAATCTGTTGATCCGCGGCGATTCGATCTGCGCGTACTACTGGAACAAGCACACGAAAACGAAAGAGACGATCTTCGGCGACTGGATTCGCACCGGCGACAAGTATATGATCGACCAGGACGGATACTTTTGGTACCAGGGTCGCTCGGACGATATGCTGAAAGCTGGCGGCATCTGGGTTTCGCCGGTGGAAGTGGAAGCGACATTGATGCTGCACCCGGCGGTACTCGAGTGCGCGGTCATCGGCTTGCAGGACAAGGACGAGTTGGTGAAACCGAAAGCGTTTGTGGTTCTGAAGCAGGGACATGCCGGCTCGCCGGAATTGGAATCCGAATTGAAAACGTTTGTCAAAGACAAGATCGCCGCATACAAATATCCGCGCTGGATTGAGTTTACCAACGAGTTACCCAAGACCGCGACCGGCAAGATTCAGCGCTTCCGACTGCGCCAGCGCGAAGCGACGCCGCGAGTTCCGTAGATTTCTCGCGCGCGAGCAATCAGGCGATTGCACCGTAGAGGCGCGGAGTTCGCAGAGAGGAAACAAGAAAGCTCTGCATTCTCCGCGCCTCTATGGTTGAAGTTGGCGATTCGGACGGCGGTTGCTCGTGGAGAGAAATGTGCTATCATTAGCCGGGCGATCATTCCATGGACCTCTCCGCTACCATTCGTTACCTTGGCGAACTGCTTGGGCAGGCGATCAGCGAGCAGGAATCGCCCGCGTTGTTCGATACGGAAGAGCGCATCCGCGCGCTCGCCAAGGCGCGCCGCGCGGGCGATGATGCCGCTGCCGCGCAACTGGCGGAGCAGGTCGCCGCGCTTGCCATCGATCAAGCGCGCGCGGTCGCGTCGGCATTCACGCTCTACTTTGATCTGGCGAATCTCGCCGAAGAAGCCCAGCGCGTCGACGCGCTCCGCGAGCGCGAACGCGCGCAGCATCCCGCGCCGATCGGCGAGTCTATCGCCGAAGCGATTGGAACGCTCAAACAGCGCGGCGTCTCGTCCGAGCAGATGGCGCGGCTCCTGCGCGATCTGCGGATCGAACTCGTACTGACCGCGCATCCCACCGAAGCCAAGCGTCGCACAATTCTTTCCAAGCTCCAGCGCATTTCTGGCATCCTCCACGCGCTGAACGAAACCAATCCGCTCCCGCGCGAACGCGAAGCGTACTCGGACGCCATCCGCGCGGAGATCACGAGTCTGTGGCTGACCCATCGCGCGCGCACGCGGCGTCCCGCGGTGACGGACGAAGTCCGCACTGGGCTGTACTTTGTCAACGCGATCCTGTGGGACGCGCTGCCGCGTATCTATGCTGACCTCGACGTTGCGCTCGCGCAGTTCTACCCCGACCTCGCCGCGCCCAAGCGATGGCTGACGCTTGCCTCGTGGATTGGCGGCGACCGGGATGGCAATCCGAACGTGACGACCGAAGTCACGGCGGAGACGCTGCGGTTGCATCGCGGGCTGGCGGTCGAGCGGCACCGCGCGGAATTGCAAGACCTCTCGCGCCGGCTCAGTTTGGACGAGCATCGCGTTCCGCCGCCGCGCGAACTTCAGGTGTGGCTCGAGTCGCGGCACCCGCTGCCGGCGCGCGTTGCATTTCTCGAAACGCGTTATACGAACGAGCCGTACCGCCTCATCCTCTCGCTGCTCGCCTCCGATTTGGAATACGCGTCGCAGGACGATATGACGGCGCGCCTGCTGGAAGATACGCCGCACACCGCGCGGCTTCACTTTTCCGATCTCGCCGCGCCACTCGATTGGATCGCGCGCGCGGTGCCGCCGCGCCTCGTCCAGGATCGATTGAAAACCGTGCGCCGCCAACTCGACATTTTTGGTTTGCACGCGGTGCGGCTGGACATTCGTGAGGATTCGGCGCGGTTGGCGTCCACGCTCGGCGAGATTTTGCGCGCGCTGAACATCGCGGCGGATTTCGAGAATCTGGACGACGTGGCGCGGACGCGCATTCTGCTCGGTCTGCTGGCGCAGCCCGGGCGTCCGGCGTCGCTCGCGAAAAATCCCGGCGTGACCGCCGATACCGCCGAGACCTGGGCGCTCTTTCGACTGCTCGCGCGCGCCATTCAAGTCTACGGTCGTGAACTCTTTGGTCCCTTTATCATTTCGATGACGCGCGGTCCCGCCGATGTGCTGACCGTGCTTCTGCTCGCGCGCTGGTCGGGGTCCGAGCCAAATCTGCAAATCGTTCCACTGTTTGAAACGCTGGACGACCTCGCCGCCGCGCCGCGCGTTCTCGCCGATCTATTTTCTCTCGAGGTCTATCGCGCGCATCTTGCGGCAAGCCGGGACGAACAGATGGTGATGATCGGTTACTCCGACAGCAACAAGGATTGCGGCTTTCTCGCGGCGAACTGGGCGTTGTACCAGGCGCAGGAGCAAATCACGCGGGTGTGCCGCGAGCGCAGCGTGCGTTTGACGCTCTTCCACGGACGCGGCGGCACCGTCGCGCGCGGCGGCGGTCCGGCGAATCGCGCGATTCGCGCACAGCCGCCGGGAACGGTGAACGGTCGCTTCCGCGTGACCGAGCAGGGTGAGACGATTGTCTCGCGCTATTCCGATCCCGAACTGGCGCATCGGCATCTGGAGCAGATCACGAGCGCAGTGATATTGGCGAGCGTGCCGAGTGACGAGAGCCGAGAGCAAGTCGGATCAAACTTCGACACCCGTCGCTCGTCACTCGCCACTCGTCCGGAATGGCGCGCCGCGATGGACGCAATGTCGGCGGTCGCGCGCGACGCGTACCGCGCGCTCGTGTACGCGACGCCGGGGTTTATCGATTTTTGGCTTGCCGCGACACCGCTGGATGAAATCAATCGACTCAGCATCGGCTCGCGCCCGGCGACGCGCGCGAGCGACGGCTTGCAGATCACGCGCATCCGCGCGATCCCGTGGGTTTTTTCGTGGATGCAGGCGCGATTCAATCTGCCGAGCTGGTACGGATTGGGCACCGCGTTGAGTCGTCAGCCGCTGGCGCTGCTACAGGAGATGTACGCGGCGTGGCAATTCTTTCGCGCGCTGCTCGACAATACCGAAATGTCGCTGCTCAAAGCCGACATCGACATCGCCGCGCTCTATGCCGCGCTCTATGCCGCGCTCGCGCCGGAGCGCGAGCAAGCCGAGAGCATCTTTCGCCAGATTCGCGTCGAGTACGACCTGACGCGTCGGATCGTTCTGCAGATCACGCAGCATTCGGAGTTGATGGAAGAAGACGCGGTGATTCAGCACTCGGTACAGCTGCGCAACCCGTACGTCGATCCGTTGAATTACATCCAGGTCGAGATGCTCAAGCGGCTGCGCGCGCTGCCGGACCAGAATGGTGCAGAGGCGGACGCGTTGCGTGAGGTCATCAGCATTACGATCAACGGAATTGCCGCGGGGTTGAGAAATACCGGGTAACAAAAACCTTGCGAAGGTTTTATGAACTTGACAATTGGCAATATAGCGTAGGGGCGAACCACTGGTTAGCCCCTACTGTTTCTTTCGCTTGTCGGTGAACCGACGTGCCTTCAGCTCAAAACGCGGCAGCGTTTCCGGCGTCGCCAGTTTCACTCCAACGCGCAAGCCCAATCGATGCGACGCGTCACGCGCAATGGCATCAATAACGGATTGCGGATTCGCGCCCGCCACCTCGACCTGGATTTCCAACTCGTCCATCTCTTCGACGCGGTCGAGGACGACGGCGAACTCTTGGACTTCAGGATGCTCGCGCACGATCGCCTCGATCGCGCTGGGGAAGATGTTGATCCCGCGCACGATCAGCATCTGATCGATGCGTCCGATGATCCCGCCATCCATCCGTGCGAACGTCCGCCCACAGTCACACGTCGCGCGGTTGAGTCGCACCTGATCGCCGGTGCGATAGCGTATGACCGGCGAGCCGAGGCGATCCAAATTGGTGATGACCAATTCTCCTTCGTCGGCAGGTTTCCCCGTGTGCGGATCGATGACTTCGATAACGAATTCTCCCTCGTTCAAGTGCACGCCGCGCTCCGCGACGCACGTAAAACCGTGCGCGCCAACTTCAGTCGCGCCAGTATGATCGGTCAACTTCGCGCCCCACGCCTCCTCGATCCGCGCTTTCGTCCCGGGAATGCTCCCGCCCGGCTCGCCCGCGACGACGATGCGCCGCACGCCCGCCGCGCGTAAATCGATTTTCTCTTTCGCTGCGATTTCCGCGAGGTGCAGCGCGTAACTCGGCGTGCAGCAGAGCGCGGTCGCGTTCAGATCGATCAAGTTACGCAACCGCTGGTACGAATCCTGCGCGCCGCCGGAGATTGCCAGCGCGCCAACTTTTTCCGAGCCAGCCCACGCCGCCCAAAATCCAATGAACGGTCCGAACGAGAACGCGAAAAAAATGCGGTCGTGCGCGCCGATGCCCGCGCCGTGATAGACCGCGCCCCAGCAGCGCGCCCACCAGTCCCACGATTCGCGCGTGTCGAGCCAGCGCAGCGGCTTGCCCGTCGTGCCGGAGGTTTGGTGCAGGCGAATGTACTTTTCGATTGGATAGGTGAGGTTGGCGCCAAAGGGCGGATGCGCGTCCTGATCGTCGACGAGTTCCTGCTTGCGCGTGAACGGCAGCCGCGCGATATCGGCGGCGGATTTGAACTCGCGCGCATCGGTCAAGCCGGCGTCGCGCAGTTTCTTGCCGTAAAACGGATTCGACGCGAGCACCTCGCTCAAAAGCGTCTGCATTCGCGCGGTCTGGTGTCGCGTCAATTCTTCGCGACTCGCAGTCTCGATTGCGCGGTCAAAGTAGGTGACGTTCATCGGCAGCCCCTTCGTGGAATGAGCCAATTGACCAATTTGCCAATGAGCCAAGATGCGGCGTAAGAGGTTTGGTTCATTGGCTCATTGGAGAATTGGCTCATTGACCCAGTTTTTCTAACGCGCGCGCCACGTACACGCGCACCATTTTTTTGCGCCACGCGTACGACGCGTCCGCGTTGTCCATCGGCTTGGCGGGTTTGTATGCAGCTTCCGTTGCCGCGTCGATCACATCCGGCGTCAGCTTCTGTCCGATCAAAATCTTTTCCGCGTCGATCGCTTGTACCGGGTGCGACGCGATCGCGCCGAGCACGATGCGCGCGTGTTCGACGATGCCGTTCGGCGCGACGCGCAGCGCGGCAGCAACGCCGAGAATTGGGAAATCGATCGAGCCGCGGCGGCGCAGTTTGAGGTACGTCGAGCGCAAGCCATCCGCCGGCGGCAGAACGATTTCGGTGAGGATTTCGTCGCGCGCTTTGGCGAGATAGTTCATTCCGTCGTCGCGGTACAGCGCCGACGCCGGAATCTCCCGCGCGCCATTCGGTCCGACGAGCCGCACGCGCGCATCGAGCGCGACCGCGACCGGCGCACAGTCGGTTGACGAGATCGCCCAGCAGCGATTGCCGCCCGGCGCGACGAGGCAGATGTCGCCATCTTTTTTCATACAAAAGCCAATCGCCTTGCGCCAAAAGTACGTTTGATCGTAATAGTTGCAGCGCGTGTCGAGACACAGGTTGCCGCCGATGGTGCCGGCGTTCCGCAGTTGCGGCGATGAGACGAGTGATGCGGCAGTCGTCAGCGCTGGGTAGTTTAGTTGGGTGGTTAGGTGGTTGGATAGTTGGGTCAAAGTGATTCCGGCGCCGATAACAAGATTGCCGTTATCGCGTTTGATGCCGCACAGTTCGCGCAGATGGCTCAAGCCGATAAGGTATTTCGGTTCGAACTGGCGTCGTTTCATGTTGGGAAATAGGTCCGTGCCGCCCGCGACGAGCATTGCGTCGCTGGCGCGTTCGCTCAGCAGTTTCACCGCGTCGCCGAGACTCTTGGGTGCAAGATATTCAAATGGAGGCAACCGTAACATTCGAATTTGTTCCTTGAATCTTTTCGCGTTTGTTGATACCGTGGACGTTGGATGCAGCGTCCCTACATCGGTTAGATTCCCAAATACTGTTTTTCGACCTCGGGATTGTCTCGCAGTGAATTAGGCGTCCCTTCGAAGACGATGCGACCTTTGTTCATCACGTAAACTCGGTCGGCGACTCTAAGTGCCATCGTCAAATTCTGCTCGACGAGGAGGATCGATTGTTTTTTTGCCTTGAGCTCCAGCAGCAGACGCGCGATCTCGTGCACGATGAGCGGCGCAAGACCCTCCGTCGGCTCGTCCATCAACAGCAGCTCCGGATTCGACATCAACGCGCGGCCGATCGCAACCATCTGTTGTTCGCCGCCGGAAAGTTCGTCGCCGCGATGTTTTTCGCGCTCGGACAGGCGCGGCATCTGTTGGTACACCGCGGACAAATCCCAGCCCTTGCCATTTGTTCTCCGCGCGGCGAGCATCAAATTTTCGCGCACGGTGAGGTCTGGAAAGATGCGTCGCCCTTGTGGAACCAGACCAATGCCCGCGCGGGCGATGCGATCGGATGGGAGGTGCGTGATGTCGCGCGCGTTGAAAAAGATGGTGCCGGTGCGCGGCGGCGTAAAGCCGATGATGCTGCGAAGGGTCGTCGTCTTGCCGGCGCCGTTGCGACCCAAGAGACAAACAACTTCGCCCGCGTTCACCCGCAGGGTGACGCCTTGCAGGATGTAGCTATCGCCATAATAGGTGTGAATACCGTTGACTTGAAGCATATGGAAAGGTAATTGTCTAGTTCCGATGCAAGGAATTGATGAGCTTCTAACTGATGCGGTTCATTGAGGAGGTCTCTTCTTTGCGATCCAATCGGTATTGGCCGACATCTCCTTTGCTACAAATGTGGCACATTCAGAGATTATCGGATTCGATTCGACCAAATCTTCCAAGTCGGGAGGGACACGATCTGTGATGTGCTGAGAAATACTGTACGCAAGGTATATCGAACCTAACAAGAGTCGCCAAGTTACATCCATACCAGTCGCTTCAGAAACTGGTTTACCCCCAAGGTTCGTCTTCAATTCGGAAGCAAAAATCCACATTGCTGTTTGAGCATTCAGCGGCTCGCCCTTAATCATCTGAATGAGCAACTTTAAGTCCAATGTGCCTCGTCCGTCAGGCAATTGGCCAAGACAATAGTTTATGGTCTCTGAAAGCCAAACACCGGCAGGGGTATCGCTAAACAGAATCTCCCGAACCGGTTTGGCAATTCGCTCAAGAGGATCTGAAACTGGAAAAAGGTACTTGCCCAAGCCCACTGGCGCTGCAAAGTAAATTGCACCAATACCATTCCAGACGGGCAACGATTGATGCTTGAACACAAATTTGAATTTTTCAAGTCTTAAACGCTCTTCATCCGACAAACCTGAAATAAAAGCGCCTCGTTGAAGGGATGGTCGCATTATTGCAGGATGAATTGTAATTACGAGAGCACTTTTGGGAATGGAAGTTGTGGGAAACGCATAAATCGCACCAAATTCAGTCTTGGGATCAGGACCCGGTAGATAGTCGTAGGCTCCCTCCGCGAAGTATAGAGCAATATCGTACGAAAAGGTAGTATCAATTAGGTCTGTTGGAAATCCGTAATGCTGCAGTATAGCTTGCTGATGTTCTCTGAGTATACCACTGGGGTATGCTGTTTTTACAACGTCGAGCCGCATGATTTCAAACAAAAACTGTTGAGCTCTTTCTGTTTCGCGCTTAACGAATTCGTCGCCTCCTTGCATAGCTCGAAACGAGCTAGTGGTTAACTTCCAGCGACTGTCGTAATGTCCTCGAAGCAACAGTGTCTGATTTGCCCAAAGAATCCTGATCAAGAAAAGGGCCGCAAAAGCATCATCGAAAACAAACGTTTCAGGACACTTTATCCAATCATCAAATAACCGACACCATCGTTCGGCTATCCAATCACAAATCGGAGTGAAATCAGAGCTAAAGCGCCTAGCCTCAGTCCCACTACTTCCGTAAGTAATATCACCATACGCAGCGCAATACTTTGTTCGTCGTGAGAATACTTCTTTTTGATCTCCAATCTTGGCCCATAAGAGATCGGCCGATCTAAAGAGAAACTCCCAGTCTCTGACCCACAACTCTGGAATTGGGATTTTCATTTGGTTCTCCAACTACTATGTCAGACTATCAGTGGCCCATCGGTTGCCTGCCAACTCATTCCCAACACCCAGGTAAACTTCCATCACGCGCGGATCGTCGCGCACCTGATCGGCCGACCCATCGGCGATGACTTCGCCATAATGAAGCACGGTGACTCGCTCAGCCAATCCGAACACCACGTCCATATCGTGCTCGATAATCAGCAGGGTCATCTCACGCGGCATTTCGCGCAGGATCGATGTGAGCCGCGTCGTCTCCGCCGGCGACATCCCCGCCGCGGGCTCGTCGAGCAGCAAGACTCGCGGCTGCGTTGCCAATGCGATCGCCACTTCGAGTTGCCGCTGTTCTCCGTACGAGAGGTCGCGCGCAAGCGAGTGGCGTCGATCCGCCAAGCCCACGGACTCCAAACTGGCTTGAATGAGGTTGGAATGGTTCGCATCTGGGGAACGAAAATTTCTCAGTCCGATGCTCTTGTCGGGATGTCCCGCCAGTCGCACATTCTCCCATACGCTCAAGCCCAAAAACAGGTTGTTTCGCTGAAACGTGCGCGCCATGCCGAGTCGCGCGCGTTGATCTAGCGAGAAACCGGTGATGTCGCGTCCGGAAAAGTAAACATGCCCCTCGGTCGGTTCGAGTTGACCGCTGATCAAATTGAACAAGGTTGTCTTGCCGGCGCCGTTCGGTCCGATGATTGCGCGCCGCTCGCCTGGCGCAACGCTCAGTGAAACGCCATTGACTGCCATCACCCCACCAAAGTGCTTCAGCAGTTTGTCAATTCGGAGGATGTCCATTTATCTCTTTGGGCAGCGCGGGTCTGAGCCGAACCGCCATTCCTTCCATGATCTGAGCGATCAATCCTATGATGCCGAATCGCGCGGCAAACACGAAGAGAATGAAAATCAACCCCATGATCGTCGACCAGCGCTCGGTTGATGATGAAACTACGTTCTGCAAAGCGAGAACCAACGCCGCCCCCAGGGCTGGACCCACCAACGTGCCCGCGCCGCCGATGATAACCATGATCAGCACCTGACCGGACGCGCTCCAATAGACTTCGCCCGGCGACACGAATCGGTTGAATCCCGCGTAGAGCACGCCGGCAACGCCGGCGAAGATGCCGGCGATTACGAACGCCGCCAACTTGAAGCGCGCCGTGTCGTAGCCGATCGCGCGCAAGCGCGTCTCGTTTTCGCGAATCCCGACGAGCACATGACCGAATTGTGATCGCACGACTGCGCGGAGCGCGGCGTAGGACAATAGGAAAAATGCGAGCACGAGAAAATAGCGCGAAATCTCATCCTCGAACGACCATTGCAGGGAGAACAACTCGATTTGCGGACGCGGAATGCCGGAGAGTCCGTTCGATCCACCGGTGACATCGGTCCAGTTGAAGGCAATGGCGTAGACCATCTGACTGAACGCCAGCGTCAGCATCAGAAAGTACACACCTGACACGCGAATCGAAAAAAAACCAATCACCAACGCGCACGCGGCGGTGATCAACAGCGCCAAGGGCAGGTAGACCAGAAAGTTGGGCGAAAGCATTTGCGCGAGATAGCCCGCGGCGTACGCGCCGATGCCGAAAAACGCCGCGTGTCCAAAGGAGACCAGCCCGGTGTAACCAATCAACAAATCGAGACTCATGGCGAAGATGGCAAAGATCAGAATTTCGGTTACCGTCGTGACGACATACGTAGATTCTACAAAAGGCAATGCAATTAAGGCGAGGACGATGGCGATGGCAATTGCCCAGAGGATTTCGGTTTGACGTGGCATCGTTTACGTTTTCCGTCCGAAGAGTCCGGCGGGCCGCAAGAGCAGCACGACCGCCATAATGACGTAGATCGAGAAGAGCGCATAGTCCGGCAAAAGCGCGCGGCCAAAGTTGTCGACTTCGCCGATCAACAGACTGCCCCAGAACGCGCCGCGTAACGTGCCCAGCCCGCCCACTACGACGACGATGAGCGCGCGAATCAGCGTGTCGGCATCCATGCCGGGCTGAAGACTGACGATCGGCGCGGTCATCACGCCGCCGAACGCCGCGAGCGCCGCGCCGACCGCAAATACCAACGAAAACACGAGGGAGATGTTGATGCCCAGCCCACTAGCCATCTCCGCGTCCGCGACCCCGGCGCGCACGATCGCGCCGATTTGGGTGCGCGTGATGATCAGACCCAGGATGAGCGCGAGCAGCAATCCGACGCCGATGGCAAACAATCGATAGACCGGGTATTGACCTTTGCCGATCGGGATCGAGCCGGCAAGTTCGGGCGGCGCGGGCAAGGCGCGCACGGTCCCGCCCCAACCCGGCACTGCCAGCACCAGGTCTGCGAGAACGAGCGCGACACCGAAGGTTAGCAAGACCTGGTCGAGATGCCCGCGACCTTTCAGCGGTCGCAGCAAGAATCGTTCTCCCGCCAGACCCAGAAGCGCAACCAAGAGCGGCGCGAGGATCAGGGCAAGCCAGAAGCTCTGGGTGACGCGCAAGATGGTCAGCCCAAAATACGCGCCGAGCATATAGAAGGAACCGTGCGCCAGGTTGATCACATCCATCATCCCGAAGATGATGGAAAGTCCTGCCGAGATGAGGAACAGCAGCACGCCGGACGAGAGACCGTTCAACAATTGGATGAGCAGAAAATCTGGAGTTAAGTTCAGCATAGGGATTCGTGGTAGGGGCGACCTAACGGGTCGCCCCATTGCTTACACATTCTCCGGGTCCTTGATTGGCTGAGGAGTCTTGCCGATGATCGCGTTCTCGTAGCCGCCCGAGGCATTCTGCTTGACCTGCCGGTAGTAGATCTCGTTGATGACGTTGTTCGTGTTCGGGTCAAAAACGAATGTGCCGCGTGGGCTGTCGAACGTGACCGCGCGGATCGCGTCAAGGAGTTTGGACTGATCGCTGGTATCGCCTTTGACGGCGTTCAGCGCCTCGACGATGATGCGCGCCGCATCGAACCCTGCCATCGCGAAGACGTCGACCTCCTTGTTGGGGAAGCGTTTGGCGTAATCCGCCATGAATTTCTGGTTCGTCGGATTGTCGAGCGTGGTCGACCAGTGTAGCGTGGTGTACGCGTCGAGCGCCGACGCGCCCTGCCCGGGCAAGACATCCGTCTCAGTCAAGAATCCCGCGCCGACGATCTTCATCGTCTTCTTCAGACCGAACTGATCGAATTGCTTGACGTAGTTGAGCGCGTCCGAGCCGGAGAAAAAGCTGTAGACCGCTTCGGCGTTTGTCGCCGCGATTTGAGGGAGGTATGTGGAGAAATCGGTGGTGCCCAGCGGCGGGAGGATATCCTTCCCCATGATCGTGCCGCCGGCGGCGGTGAACGTCGCCTTAAAGTCTGCCACACTCTCGGTGCCAAAGCCATAGTTCGATGCGCAGATCGCCACCTTCTTCGAGACGTTCTGTGCGACCCAGCCGCCGAGCGGGTTGCTAATCTGGTACGACGAGAACGAACAGCGGAAGATGTAGGGGCTGTAGAGACCTTTGAGATTGCCGTTCACGCCTTTGCGCGTGAGCAGATTCCCACCGGCATTCGAAATGACAGAAGGCATTTTGGCGTCGTTCAATGGAGTGCGCAGCGCATACATGATGCCGGTGTTGACGATGCCGGTGATCATATCGATCTTGTCCTGCTGGATCAACTTGGTCAGTGCCTGAAGTGAAATCTGGGCGTCGTTCGCTTCATCTTCCTTGATCCAGTCGATCGTGCGCCCACCGGCGGTGTTGTTGACGCTATCGAAATAGAGCGTCATGCCGTTGGTGATGCTTTCGCCTAACCCGGCATACACTTTGGTGTACGGCAAAATCGATCCGAGCTTGAATGGAGCGCTTGGTTTAAGCACAGTGGGCGAAACAACCGCAGCAACCGTGGGCGCGGCAGTCGCGGCTGGCGCAGTCGTCGGCGCAGCGGGAGCAGCGCACGCTTCCAGGATCGGCACGACGGTGATCGCGCCGGCACCCAACGCCAGCTTTTTCAAAAAGTCGCGCCGGGTGAGTGATAGGTTCGACATTTCCTCTCCTCCTTCGGAAAGAACGAGTGTGCCTTTTCGTCAGCACGGTTGGATAACACGACGCGCCATGCGTCGGATGCGAATCGTTCCAGTGAATTGCCGAAGAGCATCACCTCCTTTAACCGATGGCGAAACTTGCCAACGCGTACATCAGCGCGCGATGCCCACGCATCTGATCGCCGCCGCGCCGCATGTGCGCTAATGTTTCGATGAGTTGGAAGCCGTTGCGCTGGACCAAGTCTGCGACGACGGGATTCGACGCGGGCACGCGCGCGACCGGCGGAGCATCGTACGAAAGCGCGAGCGCGGCGGCGAGCAGCGCTTCGGCCTCGCGCGGTTCACGCGCCGCCCACGGTCCGATCGAACGCGTCTGCGCGAACAAATAGCCGGCGACGTGTCCGGTTTCATCGTTCACGACGAAACTGCGGTCGTTTAGCCAGGCGTGATAGCGCTGAAACACCGTGGCGCGCCGCGCGCCAAAAATCGGCGCATCGAATGCGGTGATCGCTTCAAGGTCTTGCGTTCGCGCGACGCGGATGCGGTCAGGGACGCGCGTCGACGCGATGGGCTGCTGTCGTTTGAAAACGTACGTTTGCTCGTCAGTAACGAACCCCAGTCTGGGATAAAGATGCTGTCCCGCGGCGGACGCGTCCAGGCGCGCCATGGGACATCCGCGCGCGTCGAGCCAATCCAGCAATCGCTCCATCAGCGCATAGCCGATGCCGCGATGCTGCCACGCTTGCCGCACGCCCATCGTCCCAATGTAGGCGAACGCGCCATGATCGATTGCGCCAACCATCCCGACTGGTTCGCCATCCACTAGCGCGAGCAAGCGCCCGTCCGGCTGTAGACTGTGATACGTCGCGAGCTCTGCGCGTGCGCTCTGCGTCCGCTGAAAGGCATCCTGCATGATCTGATCCGCAGTGTCGAGATCGGCTTCCGTCAGGGTGCGAATCTGAATGTTCATTTCTTGGCGGCGCGCTGCATTCGCCGTTTCATCGAGCGCGCGAAACGCTTCACAGCCGGAATATGCTCGGTGTAGTGATTGAAAGTAGAATACGACATCCACTCGTAGATCCGTTGGTTGCCGAGTAGTTTCTCTTCTGGCATTTTCCTGACCACCGCAAGGAATCGCTTGCGTTCAAGTTCGAAACGACGTCGCGCAGCGTCGGGAGTCAACGTGCGGTTCCTTTCGTAATGCTCCTCGTTGAAATGCTGGATGCTCACCGGAAACTTTTCATCGCGGAGCAGCATGGGCAGCACGCGTCGCGTCTCTTTCATCCAGTCACCGATGTGCGCCCACACATCTTTGAGCGACCAATCGCCTGCCGCGCCGGCTAGCGTCCAATACTTGTCGGGCAGACTCATCACCGGCAAAACCAGATCCAGCCAGGTCAGAGACTCGAGCTCGATGAATTCTTGCTTCGTCCTCGGTTTGCGCTTTGCCACTTTCACTCCCGTACTCACAACCGCGGCGCGTTCTCCGGCGGTTCCACCTTGATCGAGTCTGGATATTGAACGTTCGGAAAACTTTTTGGACCGACACGCGCGTCTTTGCCCTTCGCTTTTTCTTCGAGCGCCTTCAAGACGAGATCAGGGGTGATCGGCACTTGGTCGATCCGCACGCCCACGGCGTCGAAGACCGCGTTCGCGATCGCGGGCGGCACCGGCAAGAGCGGACCCTGCCCGGCTTCCTTCGCGCCGTAGGGTCCTTCCGGATCGATGGTCTCGACCAGGATCGTCTGAATCTCCGGCGTGTCGAGCGTCGTCGGCGATTTGTATTCGAGCATCGACGGAATCTTGTGCATCCCTTTGCGGAATGCCGATTCTTCCATCAGCGCTTCGCCCACGCCCATGTACGCGCTCCCTTCCGCTTGCCCGATGACGAGCAGTGGATTGATCGCGCGTCCTCCGTCGTGTGCGAGGTAAAGTTTGTCGACGGTGACGACGCCGGTTTCGGTATCGACGCTGACCGCGGCGACGCACGCGGAATACGAGTATGACGGCGACGGACCGACGCCGGAACCTTTGAACGGTCCCGCGCGTTTCGGCGGCTTGTAACTGCCTGTGCCGCTCAGCGTGCCGAACTTGGCTTCGGCGAGATTCACCGCTTCAATGAAACTCAACTTGCGATTCTCGTCGTCTTCGCAAATCACGATGCCATCGCGCATCGCCAGACTTTCCGCCGGCACGAGCAGCTTTTCCGCGGCGGCTTGCAAAATTTTTTGCTTGACGCTGCGCGTCGCCTGAATGCACGCGTTGCCGGTCATCACCGTCACGCGCGACGAATAACTTCCGAGATCGACCGGCGTCAGGTCAGTGTCGGCGGTAAACACTTTGACGTCTGCCGGTTTTAGCCCGAATTCCTCCGCCGCGATGTACGCCAGCAGCGAATCCGATCCCTGCCCAATGTCGGTCGAGCCGCAAAAGACCGCGACGCCTCCGCCGCGATCGACCTTGACGATGACGCCCGAGTGCGGGAGATCGTTCCAGTAGATTGGCAGACCCGCGCCGGAGAGGTAAGAGGAGCAAGCGATGCCGAGACCGCGTTTGACGGATGACAGATGACCGATGACGGAATTTCTGTCTTCCGTCTTTCGTCTTCCGTCTCTCCAGCCGCTTGCCTCCACCACGCGATCAATGCACTCACGCAAGCCGCAACTCGTGATCGTCAGATGGTTCACAGTTTTCGTGCCGTCGTCCACGACGTACTTGCGGCGCATCTCCGCCGGATCGAGTCCGAGGTCGTGTGCGATTTTGTCGATATGGACTTCCAAGCCAAAGCGCGGCTGCGGCGTACCGTGTCCGCGCTTGGGTCCGCATGGTGGCTTGTTCGTGAACACGCGCAAGCCCTCGAATTTGTACGCCGGGATTTTGTACGT
>VFSW01006600.1_pt1 | contig 17019 bp, 13 predicted proteins | sample 5358111 | NCBI WGS metagenome assembly VFSW01 (sample SAMN11554181, study PRJNA540505) | mine drainage metagenome | isolation source: sediment from site ElyBrook_90M | place: USA: Ely Copper Mine, Vershire, VT | collected 2017
GGTGCCGAGGTAGCTCACCGGTAGAGCGCGGCCCTGAAAAGGCCGGCGTAGGCAGTTCAACTCTGCCCCTCGGCACCATCTCCACATATCTCTCCTTGCAGGTTTCAAATTCCCGATGCGACGCAGGCCCGGCCGGTCGGGGATTTCCGCAATCTCGCGCTCGCGCTTCGAAATATCGCCCCTGACTGGCGGGGAATGGATACCGCGCGCCTGCGCCGCGCGATTGACAAGGTCTAAACCGTCGGACCGACAGCTCTGTTGTACAAATCGCTTTTTGAGTTTCTCCATGTAGTAATGGCGCCGATTCCGGCGACCAACCACGAATGGACGCGGGACGGCACGCGTGACAATGGTCACAACGATCTGTGACAGAGGTCACATACCCGGCGTCCGGTGGAACATTAGATTCGGCGCGTGGCTTAATCCGCGGATCGGCTTAAAAATATGTTCATTCCACAGATGGCTGCAAGGCCAGCGAGCCAAGAAGACACTTAAGACAATCCGATTCTGTTGCCGAGGGGAGGACTTATGGGCAAGTCCGCTTCCACGATTTGGGAATCGATGCAAACAAAGGGATATTCGCGGCGCGACTTTGTGCGCTTTTGCAGTTTTGCCGCGATGATGGCTGGCATCGAAACTTCCGGAGTATCCTCCGTTGTCCAGGCCTTCGAATCGAAACCTCGTCCGCCGGTCGTTTGGCTGCACTTCCAGGAATGCACCTGCTGCAGCGAGTCCTTCATCCGCTCCTCTCACCCGATTGTTGCCGATGTGCTGCTCGACAGCCTTTCTCTCAACTACACGGAAACTCTGCAAGCCGCCGCAGGTCATCAGGCGGAAAAGTGCCTGCAGGACACAATCAAGAACGCCGCGGGCAAATACATTCTGCTGGTCGAGGGATCGGTGCCGATGAATGACGGCGGAGTGTATTGCACGATCGCCGGACGCACCGCGGAGGACATTTTGCAAGAGGCCGCCAGAGACGCGGCAGCCGTGATCGCCTGGGGCAGTTGCGCTTCCAACGGCTGCATTCAAGCCGCGAAGCCGAACCCGACGGGCGCAACTCCCGTTCACAAGCTGATCGGCAAGCCGGTTGTGAATGTTCCGGGGTGCCCGCCCATCGCGGATGTGATGACCGGTGTTGTGACCCATCTGCTGGTCTTCGGCAGCTTGCCGGAACTCGATAGTCTCGGGCGTCCCAAGGAGTTCTACTCCCGGCGGGTTCACGATACCTGCTACCGCCGGCCGAACTACGACGCCGGGCTGTTCGTCGAGTCATGGGACGATGAAAACGCGCGCAAGGGCTACTGCCTCTACAAAATGGGCTGCCGCGGCCCGGTGACTTACAACGCCTGCTCGGTGACCAAGTGGAACGGCGGCGTCAGCTATCCCATCCAGTCTGGACACGGCTGCATCGGTTGCAGCGAAGCGGGTTTCTGGGATAACGGCCCCTTCTACCAGCATCTGGCTTCCTTCCCGGGTTTCGGAATCGAGAGCACGGCGGACAAGATCGGCACAGCGGCTGGGCTGATCACGGTTGGCGCCATCGCCGCGCATGCCATTCATACGGCCGTCCGAAAGCACGGGCAGGGCGGCGACACCAAACAAGAATCAGGCATGCAACCGAAGGCAAAGGAGTGAGCGGCCATGGCTAGGATCGTTGTAGACCCCATTACCCGGATCGAGGGCCACTTGCGCGTTGAAGCGGTGGTCGAAAACGGAGTCGTCACCGACGCTTTCAGCTCCGGCACGATGGTGCGCGGCTTCGAGAAAATTCTCAAAGGCCGTGATCCCCGCGACGCGTGGGCGTTTACAGAACGCGCCTGCGGCGTGTGTACCACCGTGCATGCGCTGGCGAGCGTCCGCACCGTCGAGGACGCTTTGAAGATTACCGTGCCGCAGAACGCGGAATTGATACGCAACCTGATGTTCTGCGCGCAAACCGTGCAAGATCACGTCGTGCATTTCTACCATCTGCACGCACTGGATTGGGTGGACATCGTCAGCGCCCTGAAGGCAGATCCACAAAAGACGTCCGGCATCGCCACGTCCATTTCCAACTGGCCCAAGAGCTCGCCAAGATATTTTTCCGATCTGCAAACGCGGCTCAAGACATTCGTCGAGAGCGGCCAGCTGGGCATCTTCGCGAACGGCTATTGGGGACATCCGGCGTACAAATTGCCCGCCGAAGTCAACCTGCTCGCCGTGGCTCATTATCTGGAAGCGCTGGAATGGCAGAAGGAGATCGTGAAAGTGCACACGATCTTCGGCGGCAAGAATCCTCATCCGAACTATCTGGTCGGCGGCGTGCCCTGCTCGATCAACATTGAGGAGGTCAACGCCATCAACACCGAGCGCCTGAATCACGTGGCGAGCCTGATCAAGCAGGCCAGCGAGTTTGTGGAGCAGGTCTATCTGCCCGATTTGATGGCCATCGCGGGCTTCTACAAAGAGTGGGCAGGCTACGGCGGCGGTTTGAAGAACTATCTGGCGTATGGCGATTTGCCGACCCGCGGCTTTGGCTATCCGGATTACTTCAAATTCGCTCGCGGCGCCATCCTGGACCGCAACCTGAACGAAGTGCACCCGGTCAACGCGCGCGATGCGCAGGAAATCAAGGAGTACATCGCCCACTCCTGGTACAAGTACGGGGGCGGGGATTCCGCTGGGTTACATCCGTGGGAGGGCGAAACAGAGTTGAATTTCACCGGCCCCAACCCGCCCTATGAACAGCTCAACGTGGATGGAAAGTATTCCTGGATAAAGACGCCGCGATGGAAAGAGCATCCGATGGAGGTCGGACCACTGGCCCGGCTTCTGGTATCGTTCGCCAGCGGCCGAACCGACGTGAAAGAGGTCGTGACGGAGGCGTTGCAACGGCTCAACGTCCCATTGGAGGCTCTGTTTTCAACGCTCGGAAGGACCGCGGCGCGCGGCCTCGAAACGCGCCTCGTCGTGCACTGGATGCAGGAGTTTTATGACGATCTGATCAACCAAATCAAGACGGGCCACACCGAGACATTCGCGCGGGAGAAGTGGGAGCCGGATACCTGGCCGGAGACCGCGGAGGGTGTTGGCCTGAGTGAGGCGCCGCGAGGCGCGCTCGCCCATTGGATTCGCATCAAGGACCGCAAGATTGATAATTACCAGCTCGTGGTTCCCAGCACGTGGAATGCATCGCCGCGCGACGCCCAGGGACAGCGCTCCGCGTACGAAGCATCGTTGATCGGCACGAAGATTGCCAAGAGCGACGAACCGGTTGAAATCCTGCGCACCATCCATTCTTTTGACCCGTGCATCGCTTGCGCGGTGCACATTTACGACCCGAATGGCAAACACGTTCACCAGATGAGTTTTTACTGAGGGTGAGGCCATGGCTACCAAAGCGCTCGACATCCCTTCATCCCAACGGCCTGGGTTCCGGCGCGTTTACGTCTGGCAACTCCCGGTCCGCCTCTTTCATTGGCTGAATGCGACCTGCGTCGCCGTGCTCTGTGCTACCGGGTTCCTTATCGGCCATCCGATCGCCATGACGTATTCGAGCGAGGCTTACCAGCAGTATTGGTTCGGCACAGTTCGGTTTCTTCATTTCTCCGCGGCATTCCTCTTCTTCTTCAACTATCTGTTTCGTGTCTACTGGAGCTTCGCGGGAAATGACTACGCGAAGTGGACCAATTTCATTCCGCTCAAGAAGTCTCAGTGGCGGGAGATGGGCGAGGTGCTGCGCGTGGACATCCTGCATACGCGCGCTCGCCGCCTCATCTCGGTCGGGCACAACGCTCTGGCCGGGCTCACCTACGTTCTGATGTTCCTGGCGTTCCTGTTTCAGGCCGCGACCGGCTTTGCGCTCTATTCCAGCATGAGCGACTCATGGCTGCCGCGCATGTTTGCATGGGTTGTCCCGCTGATGGGCGGGGATTCCACCGTGCGCCAGTGGCATCATATCGTCATGTGGATGTTTATCGTTTTCGTTCTGATTCATGTGTACCTCAGTGTTTATCACGACGATATCGAGGGCCAGGGCACGATGTCCTCCATGATCAGCGGCTGGAAATTCGAGCGTGATAAATCAAATGAGTGAAGACGCGCAGATTCTCGTGCTCGGCGTCGGAAATATTCTCCTGAGTGACGAGGGCGTCGGCGTGCACGTCCTGCGCCGCATCGAGCGGGCATCCCTTCCCGCAAACGTGCGGTGCCTCGACGGAGGAACCGGCAGTTTCCAGCTTCTCGGGCCTCTGCAACGGGCCGGGCGCGTTGTTCTCATCGATGCGGCGGTGGACGGCCATCCGCCGGGGACGCTGCGCTGCCTCGCGCCGCGCTTTTCGTCCGACTATCCGCCGACTCTCACGGCACACGACATCGGCCTGAAGGATCTGCTGGATGCGGCCTATTGGACGGGCGAAGGGCTCTGTGTGTCGCTCTACACGATTTCCATCACGGCCCCGCAGGATATCGGGATGGAGCTTTCACCCGCGGTCGCCGGGCGGCTGGACGAGATCGTCGCGAGAATTCTCGATGATCTATGCGGTATCGTTGCCGCCCCTCGTCCGGAGAGTTTTCGGGGTCCTCGCCATGCATGAGCTGGGCATCGCGGAATCCATCCTGGCGCGCGTGGAGAGGGAGCTGGCGCTACGCCGGGGCTCGCGCGCCACCAAAGTCGGCGTGCGGATCGGTGAACTCTCCGGCGTGGATCCCGCCGCCCTTTCCTTTGGTTTCGAAGCCCTGGTGAAGGACACCCCGTTTGAAAGCCTGGTTCTTGAAATCGATTTTCGGAAGCGCAAGCAGCGGTGCACGGCGTGCGCTTGTGAATTCGAGACCAGCCTGTTGTTCAGCTCGTGTGCCCGTTGCGGCAGTGGAAACACCGTTTGTGTCGCGGGTCAGGAACTCGACATCGCCTATATCGAGTTGGAGGAACCTGCATGCGTGTAGCCGTCGAGGAAAAAGTCCTCAACGAAAACCAGCGCCTGTCCCTCGAACTCCGCCAGCGCTTTCACGACCACGATGTTTTCTGCCTGAACCTCATCAGCTCGCCCGGTTCCGGCAAGACTTCGCTTTTGGAGCGCACTCTCGAAGCGATGCCGAGGGATACAAAGGTTGCGGTGCTCACCGGCGACATCCAGACTGAAAACGACGCACGCCGCCTCGCGCGAGCCGGCTTTCCGGTAAAACAGATCACCACGGGCGGCACCTGTCATCTCGACGCGAAGATGATCACGCGCGCACTCTCCGATTGGAACCTCGACGATATAGACATTCTTTTCATCGAAAATGTCGGCAACCTTGTTTGTCCCTCGAGCTACGATCTCGGCGAGCATGCCAAGGTTGTGTTGCTCAGCGTCACCGAAGGCGAAGACAAGCCGCTGAAGTATCCGGGTATCTTCCTCAAGTCGGAACTCTGCGTGATCAACAAAATGGACCTTTTGCCGTTCGTCCCTTTCGATCTCAGCGCGGCGCGTGAAAACGCCCGGAAGGTGAATCCGGAAATCGGTCTGGTAGAAGTGTCCTGCACATCCCGCCAGGGCTTGGGTGATTGGTTCTGCTGGATTGACCGGCGGCGGCGGAAAGCGGTCGCGGCACAGGCCGTGTAAGAGCCGCCCACGGGCCGTTTGCCTCAGCAGATGCGGGGCAGTTGCTCTCCGGTGTGCATATCCAGGATCCGGCGCGTTCCGATGCAGCTTTCCATCGTCACCAGTCCAGCCGGTGCTTCCTCGACCCTTCCGATCCTGAGTGCCCCGGCGGAAACCGCGCATGAGCGGAGGGCGGCCAGCGCTCGCGCCGCGTGAGTTTCCGGCACGATGGCGACGAACCTGCCTTCATTGGCCAGGTACAACGGATCGAGCCCGAGAATTTCACACGCGCCGCGGACATTCTCCTCGATGGCCACTTGTTGCTCCTGGATATTGATGTGCAGCCGGCTCGTTTCCGCGATCTCGATGAGCCCGGTGGCCAGGCCGCCCCGGGTCAAATCGCGCAGGCAGTGGATCTCGACGCCCGCATTGAGCATCGCGAGCACAGCCGCATGCAGCGGAGCGCAATCGGTTTGGATCGTGCTCTCAAATTCGAGGCCTTCGCGAACCGCCATGATCGCCACTCCGTGCCGGCCCACGTCGCCGCTCAGAAGTACGGCGTCGCCCACGCGCACGCTGGCAGGCGAGATCGCTTGTTCGTGCTCGATCACGCCAATGCCTGCCGTGTTCACGAACAGCCCATCGCCTTTCCCCTTGTCAACCACCTTCGTGTCGCCCGTGACCACCTTCACGCCGGCATCCTGGGCTGTCGCGCGGATGGAATCCACCACGCGCTTCAAGGTGTCGAAAGGAAGACCTTCCTCGATGATGAAAGCCGTGCTGATGGCCAGCGGGCGCGCCCCGCACATCGCCAGATCGTTCACCGTGCCGTTCACCGCCAATGTCCCGATATCCCCGCCCGGAAAGAAAAGCGGCGCCACGACGTAGGAATCTGTTGTGAATGCCAGTCGCGCCGGGCCTACGTTTAGGACGGCGCCGTCATGGCGCGCGTCCAGCTCGTCGCTGCGGAACGCCGGGAGCACGAACCGCTCGAGCAACTGGTGCATCAGGCGACCGCCACCGCCGTGCGCCAGCGTCACGAATTCCGCCACGTTGACGGGTGTGGGGCAACTGAGCGTGAAGGATTTCGCCATCATCCGCCTCCCCTGGTTGCGGCCACATTCCGTTCTTCAAATCGGCGGTAGCGGTAATAGGCCGCGCAGGCGCCTTCGTTCGACACCATGGTCGCCCCCAGGGGATGCTCCGGCGTGCAGCGTTCGCCAAAGGCAGGGCATTCCTGCGGCTTCTTGACACCGCGCAGCACTTCCCCGCTGATGCAGGCGGGATCCTCTTCCACCGAATATGCGGCGACCCCAAAGCGGCTCTCCGCATCGTAGGAGGCATACTCGTCGCGCAAGCCCAGGCCACTTTGTGGAATTTCGCCCACGCCACGCCATTTGCGCGGCACCACGCGAAACACCTGAGCCACGAGTTCTTGCGCGGGGACGTTGCCTTGCTTGCGGACCGAGCGCAAATACTGGTTTTCCACTTCCGCGCGCCCGCTTTCCAGTTGACTCACGCACATGAAGATGCCCTGCAGAATGTCCAGCGGCTCGAATCCCGTGACCACGATGGGCACGCCGTACTTCTTTGCCAATGGAATGTACTCCTCGTATCCCATCACCGTGCAGACATGCCCGGCAGCCAGGAAGCCCTGGGTGCGATTGTCGGGTGCGCCCAGGAGGGCTTCAATGGCCGGGGGAACAAGCACGTGAGAAACGAGCACGGAAAAATTCTGAATGCCCTCGCGATGCGCCTGGTACACCGCCATCGCGTTGGCGGGCGCCGTTGTTTCGAATCCGACTGCGAAAAAGACCACCTGCTTCCCGGGATTCTCCCGGGCCAGTTGCAGGGCGTCGGTAGGCGAATAGACGATTCTCACGTCGCCGCCCCGGGCTTTGACCGAAAACAGGTCGCAGCCGCTGCCCGGCACGCGCAACATGTCGCCGAAGGAACAGAAGATGACGTCCGGCCGCGCCGCGATTTGTGTGGCCTTGTCGATGAGTTCCAACGGCGTCACGCATACCGGACAGCCCGGCCCGTGCAGCAACGTGATCTGTTTCGGCAGGAGTTCGTCGATTCCGTACTTCACGATGCTGTGCGTCTGGCCCCCGCACACCTCCATGATCGCCCAGCTGCGGGTGGTCAGGCGGGCGATCGCGCGCGCATATTTCTGCGCCGCGGCGCGGTCCCGGTATTCGTCCACGTACTTCACGGCCGGGGCTCCAGTTCGTCCAGCTCGCCCATCTGTTTCAGGTATTCGAAGGTCTGCTTGGCTTCGCTCTCGTCCACGATGCTGATGGCAAATCCCACGTGTACGATCACGTAATCGCCAGTTTTGGCCTCCGGAACGTATGCGAGGCTCACTTGCTTCTGAATTCCGCCGAAACTGACTGTTCCAGAGCGCAGCACATCCTCACCGGCGATGCTCAGAATCTTCCCCGGAACCGCAAGACACATATCAGTCCCTCCCGGATTGCAGTATCGTTGCCGCAGCCATGATCTGTCCCAGCGCGATTCCGCCGTCGTTCGGAGGCACGCGTTGATGCCAGTACGGCTGGAAACCCGCTTCTCGAAGCCGATGGATGAAGCGCTCGGTCAAATACTTGTTCTGAAAACAGCCCCCGCTGAGAACGACTTTCGTTTCCCCGATTTGCTTGGCGACTTCCACTCCCATTTCGACAAGCATGTTGTGGAAGCGCAGTGAGGCCCGTGAAATTGGCACATCCGTCGCCATCACGGCTTCGCGCACGGCCGCTCCCCAATCCATCGTAAGCATCTCACCGCGCCTGCTTATTTCAAAAGGATAGTGCTCGTCCCCGGAGGATGGCGGGAGGGCAAACTCCAGTTCCATCGCGGCCTGACCTTCAAACCGGGCCACGTGCCGAAGGTTCAGCAGCGAAGCGAAGGCGTCAAACAGCCTTCCCGCGCTGGTAGTGAGCGGCGAATTGATCTTTTGCAGCAGCATCGCGCGCAGCACGCTCAACTCTTCATCCGGGAAAAGTCCGGCGGGCAATCGTCGTCCCGTGAAGGCCTCCTCACCGAACACTTCGTACAGCAATGCCAAGGCGCAGCGCCGCGGTTCACGCACCGCCTTTTCTCCGCCGGGCAGCAAAAAGGGCCGCAGGTGCGCCACGCGCACGAACTCGCCAGCCATTACATGTAAAACTTCTCCACCCCACACGGTGCCGTCCGGGCCGTATCCGCTGCCATCCCAGGCAATGCCCAGCACAGGCGGCCGCAGGTGGTTTTCGGCCATGCATGCGAGGATGTGCGCGTAATGATGCTGCACCGCAATCTTCGGCAGGGGGCTGGCGTGCGCGTACTGCGTCGAGAGATAGGCCGGATGCAGATCGCATGCGATCGCCGCCGTCTTCAACTCAAACAGCGTCTCGAAGCTGCTGATGACCGACCGGAACGCACCGTAAGAAGTCTCGTTTTCCAGGTCTCCGATGTGCTGGCTGACAAACACCTCGGAATGTACAGAGGCCGCAATCGTGTTCTTTTGATGTCCTCCGACCGCCAGTATGGGATGCAAATCTTCATCGACGTGCACCGGCAGCGGGGCCATCCCCCGTGCGCGCCGAAGGACCATTTCCCGGCCGCCCATCTCTCGCACTACCGAATCGTCCACATGGCGCAGAATCGGACGGTTGTGTACCAGGTAGAGATCGGCAATCTCCCTCAGGCGTCTGGTGGCTTCGCGCTCCTCAATGCAGATGGGTTCCTCTGAAAGGTTGCCGCTGGTCGCCACGATGGGAAATCCCAGTTCGCGCAGCAGGAGATGGTGCAGAGGCGTGTAGGGCAGCATCCCGCCGAGATATGGATTTCCAGGCGCGATGGCCCGCGCCAGTCCGTCGTCCGGTCGTACTCGTCGCAGCAGCACGATGGGCGATTCGGGAGAGCGCAGCATGCGCCGCTCCGTTTCTGTCGCGTGGCAATATTGCAGCGCCACATCATCGGACGGGAACATGATGGCGAAGGGTTTTTCGTCGCGCCGTTTGCGCACCCGCAGTGCGGCGACCGCCTGCTCGTTGCGCGCATCCGCCAGCAAGTGGAAGCCCCCTAACCCCTTCACGGCGGCAATTTGTCCTGCACGCAGGGCCTCCGCGGTCGCCAGTAATGCGTCCTGCTCGCGCGCCAACGTCCGGCCTTGGGAGTCCCACAGTTCCAGCGCCGGCCCGCACTTCGGGCACGCATTCGGCTGTGCGTGGAAGCGGCGGTCCGCGGGATCGCGATATTCGCGAAGGCAGTCGTCGCACATTACGAATGCTTTCATTGTTGTGCGCGGGCGGTCATAGGGCAGTGATTCGATGATCGTGTAACGGGGGCCGCAATGTGTGCAGTTCGTGAAGGGATAGCGGTATCGCCGGTTGGAAGGATCGAAGATTTCGCGCAGGCATTCCGGGCATGTCGCAATATCAGGAAGAATGAGGGCTGTCTTCTCCCCTCCGCGACTCTCCCGAATTTCAAACGAATCGAACCCCGCCGGATCCAGATATGCGGTTTCCAAACTTTGGATGAAGGAAATGGCGGGTTTTTCCTGGACCAGCCGCCGCAGGAATTCCTCCAGCACATTTCCGGGCGCTTCCACTTCAACGATCACGCCCGCCGCTGAGTTCTGTACCCATCCCTTGAGGTCGAGAGCTTGCGCCAGCCGGAAAACGTGAGGCCGAAAGCCCACACCCTGGACCGCTCCGCGGAGCACGACGCGAAGACGCGGCACCACAACTTCCGGGGCCACCATTGGTTGCGGTGGCACGCGCATAAGATCGACTTCCTCTCGCGCCACGGTTGAAAACTCACACCGACTGCCGCTCCGCCGTGGACTGCACGCTGATAATCACACCCCTAGGGCGTTTTGTCACCTGGAACATGCCGGCGTATCGGGATGTGGCCGGCCTTCGACCCATCCTGATTCGTTGGCAGGACTCTGCTCAGACTTGGGTCGGTTAGCTACATCTGAAATCCGCTCGCGACAGCGATTAGATGAGACGCCCGACGCTACGCCGCAAATCCTTGCGCCGGTCCAGGGCCCTGCCGCAACAGCTTCGGGACCGCCGTTAGAAGGGTTTGGCTAAGTTGTAAGTGAGTCCGCTCGAACCGCCGGCGGGAACAGGTACAACCTCCCCCTCGATTCGGTCGTGGATTAGTACTAGCTTTTCCGGTAAGCGCATTTATCACGAGCTAGTACGCTAGGACAGGTTCTTCTTTCGAATCGTGCTTTCCACACTGCTACCGACAGGAAAGCTCCGGTCTGATAGGGTGGTTCTAGGATCAGGACTAAGTGTCGAAGGAGGAATTCGAGTGGGGAAATCACTGGCGCGAGCCGCGATTCTGATAGTCATCTGCGGCGCGGCGGCGCTGCCTGGCATGGCCGCAGACTCTGCGACCAAATTGCTTCGACAAACGGAGTTGCCTGCGGGAGGGGCGGGCAGTGCTCAGCAGACTTCCGCGCCCGAGGCGCAGGCGGGAACCATCTCCGGCACTGTGACCGATGTGAACGGCGACGCCGTCCCCGGCGCCACCGTCGTTCTTGAGGGCCCTTCCCGGAGCGATCACGCCTCGGTCACGACGAACGAAAATGGATTCTTCCAACTCCACAATCTCAATCCGGGAACACCCTATCACATCGCCGTCAGTTCCGACGGATTCGCGGACTGGACCTCGCCAGCCGTCATTCTCTCGCCCGGCCAGGTACTGGACCTGTCAGAGGTCAGGCTCAAGATCGCAACCGTGGTAACCACGGTGTACGCGATTACCTCCGAGCGGCTCGCCGCACAGCAGCTCAGGGTGGAGGAAAAGCAGCGCGTTCTCGGGGTAATCCCGAACTTCTACGTCGTCTACGATCACCACGCCGTGTCGCTTCCGACGAAGCTGAAGTTTAAGCTCGCCCTCCGGGCTTCGGTCGACCCCGTCACTTTCATCGGCAGCGCCATGCTTGCCGGGATCGATCAGGCGGCTGACACCCCCAGCTATGGCCAGGGTGCGAAGGGTTTTGGCGAGCGTCTGGGCGCCAGCTACACCAATGGTTTTACCGACATCATGGTCGGCGGGGCCATTCTGCCGTCGCTGCTGCATCAGGACCCGCGCTACTTCTACCAAGGCACGGGCACAAAGAAGTCGCGCATACTCCATGCACTCTCCAGCCCATTTATCTGCAAGGGAGACAACGGGCACTGGCAGCCGAATTATTCGAGCGTAGGCGGTGACTTAGTCTCGGGCGCCATCTCGAACGCCTACTATCCGGCGGGTGACCGTGGCCCGGGGCTGGTATTCAACAACGCTCTGATCACCACCGGCGGTCGCATGCTCAACGGCCTCATACAAGAGTTCGTCCTGCGCACGCTGACGCACAATATCGAAGCCTCTCGCTAGAGCAACTGGGATTTCTTTGGTGCAGACCCCGCGCACGCGATGCCGGGACTGACGGGCCCGCGAAGAAGCTGGAACCTTCTCGCCAGCTACCCCGAATGCCACGTAGAGCGGCGACGAAACGCACGTCGCCTGTTTTTCCGTAAAACCTTCTGTTGTGCCGGTGCCGAGGTAGCTCACCGGTAGAGCGCGGCCCTGAAAAGGCCGGCGTAGGCAGGTCAACTCTGCCCCTCGGCACGATTTCCGGCCGCTTTTGATTCAGCAAACAGAATTGCGTGGGATGAACGACGAAACCCGCGCCCTTGCAAGAACCACAAGGGATGCGGCACCCACAAGAACTGTCTTGCTCATTCGAAAGGTGCGCCACTCGCCGGAGATCGGCAAGAAATCGATATGGCCTGGGGTCGTGACGACACTAAGACATGGTGTATGTACTTTTGTCATTAAGATATTCAGCGAACAACTCTCTTGCCATGCGGAAATCCTCCGAGTAATATGCGCCGCACTAAGCGTGCATGGGGCGCGCGCCGGACTAGCCGTACTAGAGCGAGCGTTCCTGGGAGGATTCGGAACATGCGAAAAACCATGTGGATTACCCTTTCAGTTCTTTTGCTGGCTCTCGGATTCTGTTGCCCGGCACAAGCTGCGGGCCCTGGAGATCATTTCAAGGCGCTTGGGCCGGACAAGAGTCAAGCCGCACCGGATTCCCTCTTCTTCCCCAATGAGTTTGAAGCCGCCGTCGCCGGTCATCCGGACCCCAATGCTCTGGTTCTCTTTTCGCTGTGCCGGCGCGCGCCTTTCAACACCACCTCTTTGTATTCGGCCCTCTCGGGTGACAATGTGGATGCCATCGTGGGGGACACTACATTCACGCTGGTGGACGGGACCCAGTGCTATAACCCGCAGAACGAGCAGAACATCGTCGTCAACCCGACCAACAGCCACAACGTTGTCACGTCGGCCAACGACTATCGCTACGGGTTCCAGGCCCTGATCTACTACAGCGTTGACGGCGGCAGCACCTTTACCGACGTCCTTCTTCCCGGATGGGATCCCGCTACGGGCGCGACCGGGCTATTCAAACATGTGCAGGCCGGGGGCGATCCTGTCCTGGCCTTTGCTCCGGACGGCACGCTCTACTATTGTGCGCTGGTGTACGACTTCAGTTTCGCGAATCGCACTCCCAGCGGAGTCGCGGTGGCTGTTTCCCACGACGGAGGCGCCACTTGGGGCGCCCCGGTGATGGTCCACTACGAAGCCGCCAACAACTTCTTCAATGATAAGGAGTGGATCACCGCGGGCGCCGACGGCAATGTTTACGTTACCTGGACGCTGTTTCAGTCCAACAAACCACATGGTTACATCTCATCGAACATCGTGGAAGCTGTGTCGCACGACTCCGGCCGAACGTGGTCTGACCCAATCACGGTGAGCGACAGCGCCCATCCCTTCGACCAGGGCTCGTCTCCGGCAGTGGCGCCCGACGGGACGGTGTACGTGGCATACGAGGGCAACCAGGCCAGCGACGTAACGAAAGATCAGATCGTGCTGGCACGCTCGACCGACGGGGGACGAACGTTTACCAACGTCGAGCTCGGGCGGGTGTATGACGATATCGGCTGCTATCCTTTGAATCTCGCCCAGGGTCGCCAGCGGCTGAGTTTCGAGCAGTTCCGTCTCAGCAGCTTTCCCTCGCTCGCCGTTGACCCCATTACTGGCGGACTGGCTGTCGCCTGGGCAGACGACCAGAGTAACCCGGGCTGCGCGAGCGGGGCGGCTTCCTTTTCCGGGGTCACTAACAATCAGGTCAAGCTCGTCACCTCCGCGAACGGCACAACTTGGACAGCTCCGGCGCAGATTACTTCGGGTCCCAAAGACAAGGCCTACCCGGCAGCCGGAGCCAACAACGGCTTGATCGTGGTCAGCTACTACACCCGCGATTACTCGCCGGTGCCTACGCCAGGCGACCACACGTGTCAACGCGGGTTCTTGAACGATACTGATCCGGGCTACCCCGCGTCTCCGACGGTGTACTACATTGATACAGCGCCGGTGTGCCTCGATTACGCTTTCAGCAGCTCGGTGGATGGCTACTCGAGCGAGACTCGCGTCTCGTCGCAGTCGTCCAATCCGTACATCGAGTTCTCCGGCAGCTTCATCGGCGACTATACCGGCGTCGCGGTAGATTCGGCGGGCAAGATACACACTGTCTGGACCGACTTCCGAGGGCTTCCCGGAACGACGACCCCGAATCAGGACACGGTTGTCGGGAACGCGCACTGAAACCTGGGGACAAGATACCTGAGTAGGCGCGGTGACGCAGCGGCGCCGCCTGTTTTCCGTAAAACCTTGTCTTGTACCGGTGCCGAAGTAGCTCACCGGTAGAGCGCGGCCCTGAAAAGGCCGGCGTGGGCAGTTCAACTCTGCCCCTCGGCACCATTTCCAACCGATTTTCAGCCAGCAAACAGAATTGCGTGGGGCGAACGACGAAGCCCGTACCCTTGCAAGAACCACAAGGGATGCGGCACCCTCAAAAACAGTCTTGCCCATTCTAAAGGTGCGCCACCCGCCAATGAGGACGATTCGTGCAGAAGGCTGTACGGAGCGGGTGCTAGACAACGCGTGAATCGGGGTGCATCATTAATTAAACTGGTGCGCCGAGGCTAAGCGAAGCAATGGACAAGCGATATCAGGTCTTTGTCAGTTCGACATATGCGGACCTCAAGGAAGAGCGGCAGCGAGTGATTCAGGCGCTGATCGAGATGGACTGCATCCCCGCCGGGATGGAGCTTTTCCCCGCCGCCGATGAGGAGCAGTTGGAGTTTATAAAGCGCGTAATCAATGACTGCGACTACTACGTTCTGATTATCGGTGGAAGATACGGATCGACCACAGCAGAAGGCGTTAGCTACACAGAGAAGGAATACGATTATGCGATTAGCCTTGGTCTTAAGGTGATTGCACTCTTGCATGAGAATCCAGATGAAATACCGTTCGGAAAGTCGGAACCAGACGCACTCGGAAGAGCAAAGCTAGAGGAGTTCAGGAAGAAAGTAAGTACGGGCCGCTTGGTTAAGGGTTGGAAAACGGCCGACCAACTTCCCGCACTTGTCACGATGAGCTTAGTTCACATGACCAAAGTTTTACCCGCTGTTGGTTGGGTAAGAGCGGACAAGGTAGCCGGCATAGAGGTGCTGACGGAACTAAATGAACTCAGAAAACGGTACGCGAAATTGCAATTGGCTGCGGGTAAACTCACGCCAGCCGTCGAGAATTTGGCTGGATTGGAGGACAAGATCGAGCTTTACGGAACTGCCCGACACGGAGCTTTCAACAGTAGGTACTACAACGAAGTCTGGAAAGCGACGTATACCTGGCGCGAAATCTTTGCTTGTATAGCCCCGTATTTGGAGAGCTTTCCGAACGATGAGCTTGTGAAGTCTACTCTGCTGTCACACGCGTTTGCTCGTTCTCGCGTCGGCGGAGACTCCCCCAAACTCGACGATCAGCTGTTTCGCACCGTGGCTCTACAGTTGAAAGCTCTTCAATTGGTGAATACAGAGTACTCTGAAACTGTGAGTGGTGGAAGGGCGCTGTTTTGGTCGCTAACGCCGCTTGGCGAGCGCACGATGATGGAGGTGCGCACGGTGAAGCGCGCCGTAGCGCCGGAACCAAGCGATAAGCCAGCGTCCGTTTAGCGCCCGATAACGCCGATCGCGAACCTCGATTTCGACTCCTGATTCTGCTGTTAACGCGCGCGCTGTCAATGGGTTAGTGAATTTGTTACCGCGTTACTTTTAGACCGAAGGTCGTGCGTTCGATCCCCACCGCCCCTGCCAAGCAACTAAGGGCGTCGGGCCCTTAGCTTCCGGCGCGCCATATGGACTCAGGTGTGAGTGAGCTGGCAATTTCGTTCCTCAGCGGCTAAGCACGTTGCGGAGAAATAGCAAATCGGGGCGCACGCAACCTTGTCGCAGGTTTCTCGGCGATGCGGCTGTGCCTTTAATCCGGGGTGCCGCGCTGAAGGCCGCGGTGCTACATTCAATTCTCCGCAGTGCCGCGCTGAAGGCCGCGGCGCTACATTCAATTCCCCGCAGTGCCGCGCTGAAGGCCGCGGTGCTACATTCAATTCTCCGCAGTGCCGCGCTAAAGGCCGCGGCGCTACATTCAATTCCCCGCAGTGCCGCGCTGAAGGCCGCGGCGCTACATTCAATTCTCCGCAGGCTGTGAATCCGTGCCCTGACGCAAAGCGGCAGTTCTCACACAGACTCTTAGCAGGGTGCTGAAAAAGACGCCGCAGGGAACTTCAAGGGCTAAAGCCCCATTGATTTTACGGCGCCTATGTCGCGGTCCCGACTGCTGTCCGGGACGCAAACGGCGCGCTAAAGCCGCGACCCACAAGGCTCTCGGGATTTTTCAGCAACCTGTTAAACCCGGAATTTCGATTTGAAACTTGGCGATAAGGGTGTAGAGGATATGCGTTGCCGGTGATCGTGCGCGAGCTTTCGCAGTGGAGGCGGGAACGGGAATGTTTGAGCAAAGTCTTAATCCGACGGGCAAGCTGTGGCTGACGGTGGCGATTGCGCTGGCTCCGCTGGCCGGCGTGATTTTCATGCTGGCGATCCTTCGGATTACGGCGTGGCTGGCGACGATCATCGCAGGGGGCCTCACGCTGGCGCTGGGCGTGCTGGTATGGCACGCGCCGGTGGCGAATGCCATGAAATCGTATTTGTATGGCGGCCTGACGGGGATTTGGTCGATTGATTGGATTACGTTCTGGGGCCTGATCATCTTCAACACGCTGGTGCTCACAGGAGAGTTCGAACGATTCAAGAACTGGATGGTTCATCACGCCACGGCCGACATTCGCATTCAGACCATCATGCTGGCGTGGGCGTTCGGCGCGCTGCTGGAAGGGTTGGTGGGGTTCGGCCTGCCGTGGGCGGTGGTGACGCCGATTCTGGCCGGGCTGGGGATGGCCGAACTGGAGGCGATACGCGTTGCGGCGCTGGCGAATAATGCGCCGGTATCTTACGGGGCGCTGGGAGCGCCGATTCTGGGACTGGCGGCGGTGACAGGG
>VFSW01006601.1_pt1 | contig 17018 bp, 9 predicted proteins | sample 5358111 | NCBI WGS metagenome assembly VFSW01 (sample SAMN11554181, study PRJNA540505) | mine drainage metagenome | isolation source: sediment from site ElyBrook_90M | place: USA: Ely Copper Mine, Vershire, VT | collected 2017
GCCGATGTCGGCTATCTTTTTGAGGCCGGGGTTCAGGGGCATGACGCCATCGTTCTTCAGCATGACGATGGATTCCTCTGAGGTCTTGAGGGCGATGGCACGATGCTCGGGCGAGTCGACGACGGAGTAAGGAATCTGCGCGTACTTGACTTCGGAGGGCGGATCGAACATGCCGAGTTTGAAGCGGGCGGTGAAGAGGCGCTCGACGGCGGCGTCGATTTCGGATTCGGAGATGAGGTTTTCGTGGACGGCCTGGACGAGCGACTTGTATTCCTGGCCGCAGCTGGTGTCAGTCCCGGCCTTCACCGCAGTGGCGCTGGCGTGCGCGGCATCGGGTGAAAAGTGGTGGCCTTTGGCGGAGTAGAAGTCGGAGATGGCGCCGCAGTCGGAGGTGACGAAGCCGTGAAAGCCCCAGTCCTGGTAAAGGTAGTGCTGCAGGAGCTTCGTGTTGGCGCAGGCGGGGACGCCGTCGACGGCGTTGTAGGAACACATGATGGAGTCGGCGTGCGCGTCATGGATGGTGGCGCGGAAGGCGGGGAGGTAAGTGTCCTCGAGATCGTGCGGTGAGGGATTGACGTTGAATTCATGACGGAGGGGCTCGGGCCCGCTGTGGACGGCGTAGTGCTTGGGCGTGGCGATGGTGCGGTAATACTTCGGGTCGTTGCCCTGCAATCCCTCGACGAACGCGACGCCCATGCGGCTGGTGAGGAAGGGATCTTCGCCGTAGGTTTCCTGGCCGCGGCCCCAGCGCGGATCGCGGAAGATGTTGATGTTGGGCGACCAGATGGTGAGGCCGAAGAGGATGCTGTGCAGGTTGTCGCGCATGGCCTGCTCGTATTTGGCGCGCGCTTCAATGGAGATGACGTCGGCGACCTGATGCTGGAGCGGGACGTCCCAGGTGGAGGCGAGGCCGATGGCCTGCGGGAAGAGGGTCGCATAGCCGGAGCGGGCGATGCCGTGGAGGCCTTCGCTCCAGTAATCGTACTCAGGGACGCCGAGGCGCGGGATGGCAGCGGCGTGGTTCTCCATCTGGTTGACCTTCTCGTCGAGGGTCATGGCGTGGACGAGGGCGTCGACGCGCTTGTCGAGAGGCTGGGAGGAGTCGAACCAGATCTGGCCTTTGTGATCCGGAGATGATTGCGCGAGCGCGGGGATGAGGGCGGCGGAGAGGATGGCGCAGAGGATCAGGGCGGAACGGTGGGTCACAACATAACTCCTTCAGTAGAAAGAATCGCGATTACCAGTCCCATAGGGTGCCGTCGAGTTTGCGAAGGACAGGCAGGTACGCGCGCTGGTAGGGATATTTCGCGGCGAGCTTTTCGTCGAGGTCGACGCCGAGGCCGGGACCATCGCCCGGGTACATGGTTCCGTCGTTGAACTTATAGGTGTGGGGGAAGACTTCGTCGGTTTCCTGGTTGTGCGGCATGTGTTCCTGGATGCCGAAGTTGTGAATCGCGAGATCGAAGTGCAGCGCGGCGGCCATGCAGACCGGGGAAAGATCCGTGGGACCGTGGCAACCGGTGCGGACGTGATAGAGCGCGGCAAAGTCGGCGAGTTTTTTCAGTGCCGTGGGACCGCCGGCATGGGTCATGGTGAGGCGAACGTAGTCGATCCACTGATTGCGGATGAGGTCGTGGACATCCCAGACGGAGTTGAGCACTTCGCCGGTGGCGATGGGCGTGGTGGTGTGCTCGCGGATCACGCGGAAGCCTTCCTGGAGTTCGGCGGGGACGGGGTCTTCCATCCAGAAGAGGTGGAAGGGCTCGAGTTCTTTGCCGAGGCGCGCGGCTTCGATGGGGCTGAGGCGGTGGTGGCAGTCGTGGAGGAGATGCAGATCGTCGCCGAATTGCTCGCGCACGCGGGCGAAGAGCCTGGGCATGTGGAGGAGATATTTTTCGGTGGACCAGCGGCTTTCCGAAGGCAGGCCGCGTTCGGCGGGCTCGTAGGGTTGCGAGCCTTTGGGCACGCCGTAGGTCGCGTCGAGTCCGGGGATGCCGCTCTGCACGCGGATGGCTTTGTAGCCCATCTCCTGATGGCGGGCGACATCGTCCAGCGCTTCTTCGATGTCGTTGCCGTGGGCGTGGCAGTAGACGAGGACCGCATCGCGGCTGCGGCCGCCGAGCAGGTTATAGAGGGGTGTGTTGAGGGCTTTGCCTTTGATGTCCCAGAGCGCCATGTCGACGGCGGCGATGGCGGACATCGTGACGGGGCCGCCGCGCCAGTACGCTCCGCGATAGAGGTACTGCCAGATGTCCTCGGTCTGGAAGGGATCGCGGTGGAGGATGCAGGGGATGACGTGATCGGTGAGGTAGCTGGCGACGGCGAGCTCGCGGCCGTTGAGGGTGCCGTCGCCAAGGCCGTATACGCCTTCGTCGGTTTCGATTTTGAGCGTAACGAAGTTGCGGCCGGGGGAACAGATGTTGACGGTGGCGCGGGTGATCTTCATCCTTGCCTCTTTCCATTTTGCATCCGGGTGCGCGTGCGCCGGCCCTGGTCTTCCTTCGCGAGGGTGCGGCCCAGGTAGCGTGCGTAGCGCTCGGCGGCGCGCATCAGGCCGCTCTGTTCCTGCCTGTTCAGGATACGCAGAAGCGTGGGCGTGATCGCGAGTGTGCCGTCTCCGTGGAGGGTACGTTTCCAGGTACCCGCAATGCGGCCGTTGATGAGAATGTTGGCGGCGAGGCCATGGCCGATGGTGGGCAGGACGGACATGTCTGCCGCAGCGCTGCGATCCGCATAGGCAACGGTGTATTCATCGAAGGCCGGGGCCAGCAGAACGGGAGATGGACCGGCGGGTGCGGGGCTCGTATCGCTTGCCAGCCAATATTCAGCGCCGTCGATGGTGACCGATTGGAGAAGGCGGCCGATCAGCAGCATGGCTTTTTTCGCTTCCTGCAGCGTAAAGCCGGCCCACCAGGCGAAGTCCTTCGCGGTAGCCGGGCCGTGGCTTCGGAAGTAGATGCGGGCGAGTTCGGCGAGCGCCTCGTCGCCGGAGAGATCGCGGCCGCGCGGGGTCCATTCTTCGAGCAGGGCAAAGGTGGGCTGCTTGCCTTTGCGTGCGGCGATGCAAATCAATCCCGCCTGTGCCCAGTGGCAAAGAAGGTGAAGCCCGCGCGTTTGCCCGTCCGCAGTATCGGTGCGGACGCCGGCGGCGTTCAGCCGCTGGTAGAGCTCGGTGCGAGTGAGCTGCTTGTCTCCGGCGAGAGCGGTCTCGAAAACTTTTGCCGCGCGATCGAGATCGCGGTTGGTGATCCCCATTTTGCGGTGATAGGGGGTCATGCGAGCGATGCCGCGGGGCGTGAGCATGCGGATCATCCAGCGGACGTCTTCCGCGGCCATGCAGTGAATGGTGCGGCGCATGGGCCAGCTGCGAACGATGGAGCGATCGGCCAGGGCTTGCTCGACCCGCGCTTCCGTAGCGTTCCTCATGCGCAGGCCGATGGCGCAGAGCGAGGCTGCGAGGTCCTGCGCCTGGATGGCGCCGAACCAGCGGACGACTTCCGCCGGGGTTGTGAAGGACGGGCGTGCGAGATGCTGATTGTGAAGACGCAGCCGCGAAATGTCTGCACGCTTCATCGTCTCAATGGGCGCTCGCCGCTTGCGGCGCCGGGGCGGCTTCGGGGGTGATCTCGAGGTAGTCGATGGGGGCGGGCTGTCCGTCGTCGGGATGGCCTTCGATCGTGAGCGTGTCACCGGGACGCCGCGGGACGCCATGCAGCGTGAAGCGCGTGGAAGTATCGCCGTTGGGGGCTTCGCCGGGGAGTGTATTTTCCGCGGTCCAGGTGGCGATGGCTTGTCGATCGAGTTGGAGCGTGAAAGTCGAGACGCCGCGGCGGTAGTCGAAATACTGCACCGCAACACTGTACCAACCGGCGGGGCGGTTCAGTTTGGTTGAGGCGGTGCAGGATGTCTGGTCAAGACATGCGTACGCTTTGCCGCCCGAGGCTGTTTCCCAGATCGTGGCGTCGATGGGTTTGTAGCCGTCAAGCTGCATGTCAGCCGCGACGATGCGGTTCGGATCGTGGTCGATGCGGTGCCGATCGTCGGGGATGCCGGACATCTTTTCAAACCAGCGATCGATGGCATCGCGCCAGACGATGGCGTGGCCAGCCTGGTATTCGAGGAGGGCTAGTGTTTTTTGATAGCGCTCGGGATCGATGAGGCTGTCGAGGCTCTTCCACTGGGTGACGAAGCCGGCAGCTTCCTGCGCGCCGAGATAGTGATCGTCGTAGATGGTCTGGATGACGGTTTTGCCGGTGTGGAGCTTATAGGTGTACGGCACGTGATGCATGAAGAGGAGCAGATTGTCGGGGCAGGTCTTGAGCGAGGTGTACATCGCGGCGACGGCGGGCGGGTACTGGCCGATGTAGCCGGTGCCGGTCGCGACGGTGCGGTCCATGCCTACGCCGTCGTGATCGGCGCGGATCCACTGGCCCCATCCGTTATGCTCCTGCGACTGTGGCGCGGGGCCGTAGTGGGGGCCGGTGATGTTGGTGAGGGTCTGCAGGCCGAGCGGGCCGGTGTAGCGCTCGTAGATGGACCACGAGGTGAGGAGCATGTGGCTGACGGTGGAGACGACCTTCGGGTCGTTGCTGAATGTCAGGCGGGTCCAGTCTTCCGCGATGCTTTGCGCTGTGGTGTTGGGATTCCAGGCGAGACGTCCGAAACCGTAGAGGTTGGCCATCGACATGGGGTGGCCCATCCAGTTGGCGTCGAGACCGACGTTCGCAACGCCGACGTAGCCGCCGAGCGGGCGATGGAAGGATTTGCCGGAGAGGATGTCTTTGACCGGCGTGGAGCGATTCTCGGCGTGCAGATCGAAGTCGAGGGCTTCCTTCCATTGTGTGGGGAGAAAGACCAGGTGGTGCGCCTGGCCCATGTATTCCTGAGTGATCTGCAGCTCGATCGCTTCGTTGGTTCGGTGCAGGCCGGCGAAGAGCGGCGAGACGGGCTCGCGAACCTGGAAGTCGATGGGGCCGTTCTTGATCTGGACGATGACGTTGTCGGCGAATTTTCCGTCGAGGGGATGGAAGATGTCGTACGCGGCCCGGGCGCGGTCGGCTTTGATGTCGTTCCAGTCGAGGTGGTGGTTGTAGACGAAGGCGCGATACACGACGATGCCGCCGTGGGGCTTGAGGGCCGCGGCAAACATGTTGGCCGCGTCCACCGGCGTGCGGCCGTATTTGGAGGGACCAGGCTGGCCTTCGGAGTCGGCTTTGACCTCGATGCCGCCGAAGTCGGGAATGGCGGCGTAGATCTGGTCGAATTTCTCGCGCCACCAGGCGGCAACTTTGGGATCGCCCGGGTCGAAGGTGTCGAGTCCGCCGAGGATCTGCGGAGCGTCAATCGGTACAGACATGGAGAGGCGCACGCCCCAGGGGCGGAAGGCGTCGGCGATGCGCGCGACCTCGTGGATCATCGCGGGCGTGAGCAGCTTCGGATTGGCATTGACGTTGTTGATGGTGCAGCCGTTGATGCCGATGGACGCCAGCAGGCGCGCATACTCCCCGGCACGGGTGAGGTCGCTGCGAACCTGATCGTTGTCGAAGAAGATGGAGCGGCCGCCGTAGCCGCGCTCGATGGTGCCGTTGAGGTTGTCCCACTGGTTGACCCAGCGCACGGGTGCGGCGGGGCTTTGGGTGCCCTGCATCGATGCGAAGCTCACGCCGCGTGCGATCCCGGAGAGGACGCGGAAGGCGCCATAGAGGAGGCCGCGGGGATCGGTTCCGGCGATGACCCAGTATCGATGACCGTGCGCGGCGAGAATGGAGATGGAGAAGCCTTCGGGTGCAGGCTTGTTAGAGTCCGTGTGGAATTCAGGAAAAGCGGCGCGGATTTCTTCGACGGTGCCGAGGATCCAGGCGTCGTCGTTGGCGGGGACTTTGGTTTCGACGCGAAGGATGCGGTTGAGCATCGATTGCACGCCCTGGCGCAGTTCCTTCTGCGCGCTGATTGACTCGGGGGATGAATCGAGATCGACGAGAGCCGCGGGCATCTTCTGGTAGTCGGCAGGGATGGCGTTGAGGACGGGCGGGGCGTAGCGGAGCCAGGCCTGGGAGCCGTCCTCGGCGTTTGCCGAGACCAGTGTGAGGAGCAGGCAGCAGAGCAGAACGAGGCGGGACCGACCGATCACGCGCGCTTCCCTTTCCGAGAACCAGTTTTGTCCTTCAGCTCCGCGGTGTTCGACGTGCAGGGCGAGTCCCACTCGATAGCGGATCGCTTGCCGGATCGCACTCGCTGCAGCCTTCGATGAGAACAATTCCAGCTGTGTCGAAAACATTCTCGCAGATCGCTCGGCGAGCAGAAGGAGGAAGAAAGAGGCCGGGACTGAAGAGGTCCCGGCCCAGTAGCAGAAGTTAAATCCGTCGGCATCCAACCGCCGGCGGATCGGATTCGGAGCCTTTTAGAATTTCACCTCGGCTCCCAGATAAACGGTACGGTTGCCGGGTTCCTGACCAAAGTAGCCGCCCGGTTCGACGAATCCGGTGATTACGCCGAAGTTGTTCCCGCCGCATAACCCGCCGCTGGTGCCAACCGGACCGGGGGCGGCCCCGCTTCCTGCGCACGAGAGGTTGGGATTAGCGAAGTGGGGAGTATTGGTGAGACCCATGGCATCGCCTCGCACTTCGAGAGTGGCGAATTCTCTGAGCTTGAAGTCGCGCACCAGGCTCAGGTCCATGTCGAAATAACCCGGACCGCGGAACTCGTCACGGTTGGTGTTTCCGAAATGCGCGTTGGCCGCGCTGGTGATGAGCGGCTGGGCGAAGGAGTTGGGGTCAAAATACGAGCACTTTGGATCGCCGGTCGCGCAGGTGACGCCGACGCGCGGCGGTTTTCCATGGAACACTTTAAAGGGGGCAATGAGATCGGCGGTTTGATTCGAGCCATTCGCGTTCAGAGAACTGTTGTTTCCAGTCACTGTGAAGGGCAGCCCGCTCATGACGCTGAGCACCGGGTCGATAAGCCAGCCACCAAGAATCTGGCCGCCGATTCCCGACTTCAACCACGGCTCTTCTTTCCCGAACGGCGATGCGGCCACCGCGGAAATTTCGAAATTGTTGGTCCGGTCGAAAGCGGCCGGGCCGTAGTCCTTAAAGAAATCGGGCGCGTAGGAGATAAACATCCCACCGAGGTCCTGCTCGTCCGCATAGCTCATCGCACGGGACCAGGTATAGACCGCGTTGAGATTCGAGCCGCCGGCAAACCTGTACTTCAACGAGGTTTGCAGCGCGTCGTAGCGGCCGTCCTTGAAGGGAAGCAACTCGCCGATGCCTCCCGTATAGTTGGCGCCGTACTTCTGGCTGAGCACGCCGCCGGCGGTGCCCGCTCCCGGCGCCGAAGGGTTGGCGTTTACACTTGCAACCGGCCGCAGGTCGTACGCGCCCACGTAGCCGATGTTGAACACCGTGTCCTTCCCTAACTCCTGCTCCACGGTGACGTTATATGAGTTGATGTAGCCGCGGTTGTAGGGGTTAGGGACAGTGGTGGTGCCGGCGGTTTTCGGCAGCGCGATCTGGCCGCTGCTCACATTCGGCTGCGCGATCAGCGCAATGCCGGTGGGAACCGAGTAGCTTCCGCTGCCCAGGCCGCTGCCGTTCAGGCCGGTGAGACTGGCTGCGGGCACGTAATCCGCGGTATTCGGCGGCAGGTTGGTATCGAGAAGCAGGGACGGATAGGCGTTGAGCAACACATGGTAGGGATCGTAGGGATCGGCGGTCAACCCATAGCCGGCGCGAATGACGGTATTGGGCCTGACGGTATAGGCGAATCCAACGCGCGGCAGGAACTGTCCATGTCCCACATCGACTCCGTCGTTGCGTGGGACGCCGCCATAACCACCGATCGAGACGGTGCCCGTTTGCAGATTCAGCCAGCGCAGACCTTTACCGTTGTCGGCATATCCGAAGGGATACAATTCCCAGCGAAGGCCGTAGGTCAGCGTCATTTTGGGAGTCATCTGCCACTGATCCTGGAGGTACCATGACCAGGTCCCCCACCGCTCCGCGTTGGGGTTGAAGAGCTGTCTTGCCTTTCCCGTCTCCTGCGGCAGCCCCAGCAGAAAGTCGGCCCACTCGTTGAACCAGGTCGGGGTCGTCCCCTGCTGAGAAGTGACGTCGCCATTGAACTGGAACTGGCCGCGCGCATGCTGGAATGTGCCTCCCTGGGCCTGGAAGTGGTTGATCAGGGTGTGAGTCCATTCGAAGCCGCCCTTGAAGTTGTGCCTGCCCTTGATCCAGCTCAGATTGGCGTCGGTGACGAGCATATCGTCGAGGAAGGTGAACGGGTTGGCGACCTGCGCATTTCCGATGTTGAGATCGCCTGGGGAGGTAAACGTGAAGCCCGGCCAGCCGTAATAGAGGGATGGATTGCCTGGCGCGCCCTCGTTGTTGGTTCCGGGAATGTGCAATTGGTTGAGCCCTCGGGCCGAAGTGAGATCGAAGGTCGACCCCAGGTTTTGCCGGGTGTAGCCGGCATTCCAGTCGAATAACAGGTTGGGCGTGAATGTGTGGGTAACGCCCATACCCACCAGTTGCACCAGGCCCGGAGCGTTGCCCAGCTGTCCTCCATTGGTGGCGTCGCCAATCGCCGATCCCAGCAGAGGCGGATCGTAAACCAGCGTTTTGGAAAAGCTGTAGCGTCCCCATACGGCCGTGTTCTGATTCGGAACCCAGGTGACCTTGCTGTCGCTGTTGTTGCGGTTGAATAAAGCGGTGCCGCTCCCGGTCCAGTTGAGCAAGCCGTTGCCGGTTGCCTTTTCCTGCGCGAACAATGGCTGCATCAGCTGGATCAAGGTCTGGGCGGCGGGATCGATGCGCGCCGGGCAGATCACGTTGGCGACGCCATTGCAGGAGATTTGCGTCTTTCCCGCTCCCGCCGCGTGGCCCGTGGCCGGATCGTAGATGACCGGGTTCCCGGGCAGACCTGCGATGTTTCCAGCGGCCATAGCGGCGGTGGGCAGCGTGCGTGTATCCGGACCCGCCAGCTGACGCGTCGTGGTGCGGTCGAAATCGAAGAAGAAGAAGAGCTTGTTCTTCAGGACGGGACCGCCAACGGCGCCCCCGAATTCGTTCTGGTTGAAGCGGTTGATCTTGGGAAACAGCTTGGGGTCGGTGTCAAAGTAGTTCCGCGCTTCGAAGTTGTTGTCGGTATGGAATTCGTGGGCATCGCCGTGAAATTTATTGCTGCCGGATTTGATCTCCACGTTCACTTCGGCGCCGCCGGCCATACCCTCCTGGGCAGTGAAGGAGTTGGTCACCACGTTCACCGTCTGGATGGCGTCTTCCGGCGGCACGTAGGCCACGTTTGCCGGGAGGTACGGATAGGCGTCCAGCACACCGTCGATTCGCGTATTGATCGCCTGATACGACTGGCCGTTGAAGTTGGTATTGATGGCTCTCTGCGGGTTGCCGGCAGTTGAGTTGGTTTCAGAAGTAAGCCCCGAGCCGGGGATTTCCCGCAGCAGGGACTGGAAGTTCGCTCCCTCGGTTCCGAAGATCGGGAGATTCTCTACCTGCTGGCTGGTGATATTCGTCTGCACGACCGGTGATTCAGTTTGCAGCAGAGGCGCGGCGGTGGTGACGGTTACAGTTTGCGACGACTCCCCCACTTTGAGTTGGGCGTTCAACTGGGCGATGCCATTCACCAGAACCGCCACATTGGGGGTCGTCTGGGTTTGAAAGCCCTTTCCGGACACGGTCACCGTATAAGTGCCTGGGAAGAGCGCTGCGAAACGGTAGATGCCCTCGGAATTGGTAGTTGCGGTCTGTCTGACGCCCGTCTGCGGCTCCAGCGCGGTGATCTGTGCGCCGGGGATGACGGCGCCGCTGGCGTCCGTGACGGTACCGGTGAGCGAGCCATAGAGCACTTGCGCGTGCGCACTGACGGTGAAGAAGGCGCTGATGGCCAGGAGCAGGAGGAACATGGCCATGGAGACGATGGTGTCGGATCGGGATTCATTTCGCATCACGGACGGCCTGGCGGTCCGCGGCGAATTTAGAGAATCAAGCGGCAGGAGACGTTTCCCGCGCTTCGCGAGAAGGATTGGCTCTGAGTTCATTCTGGCCTCCGAATGACCGGTGTTCCCTCACAGGTCTGCGGACAAGGGGCTGTCTGCGAGGTGGTGAATCGAAGTCCAGGATCGGCGAGGCCCTTTTAGTCTGTGAGGCGAACACTATCTATCGTGGAGAAAGTGCGGTCCGCCCGCGGTGTCTCTTGAAATCTCGCCGCTCTGACCGAGCGTTAGTATGCGACCCGAACTATATTTGCGCGCGACAAGGATTGTCAAGTCGCCATAGAGGGATGAGTTAAGGGGAAGCCCACGCAGCTGAGTTCGTTCGTGTCGAGACGGATTCCCGCCGTGAAGATTCGGTACGGGGGTTCATGAGGAGATCCTGCCCGGAGATATCGAGCCACACGTTCGGTTTCCGGAGGAGCGAGCCGTTGCAGGAACCCAGGGTAAGGAGCAGCGGGGGAACGGCGGGCGCGAGGGTGAGGTGGCCTGGCCTGGGCCGCGGAAGAGGGTATGTGGCCGGTTTGAGGGTGCGATCAGACGATAGGTCGAGGACGGGGTGAAGGTATCGGCTTGACGTTGGGGGGAGCAGGAGCTATCGTCCGGATGGTAAACGTTTACGCGACGGCCTTTGTTGCTCCTTCGCCGAGAGGCTGCGGCGAGTCCGCCGGTGTTATTTCCTTTGGGAGAGAGTCCGTATGCAATCCGTATCGAGAAGGCAGTTTCTGAAGAAATCCGGTGAGGCAGGATTGGCGGCATGCGCAACCTCAGCCCTCGGCCGGATGGGATTCGCGCAGAGCGCGGCTCCGACGCGCGTTGTGATCGATTCCAGCCGGCAGATTTCTGCGATCGATCCGCATGTTTATGGGTCGTTCCTCGAGCACCTGGGGCGCGCGATCTATGAAGGCGTCTACGATCCGCAATCGAAGTTTGCCGATGCCAACGGGTTCCGTACGGACGTGATGGCTGAAGTGAAGCAGCTGGGGGTACCGATCATCCGCTATCCCGGGGGCAACTTTGTTTCGGGGTATCACTGGCTGAATGGCGTCGGACCGAAGAAGGATCGGCCAACGGTGCTCGACCGCGCGTGGGACACGCTGGAAACGAATCAGTTCGGCACGAATGAATTCATTACCTGGGCGCGGGAGGTGGGAGCCGAGCCGTTGTTCGGGCTGAATTTCGGCACGGGGACAGCGGAGGACGCCGCGGCACTGGTGGAGTACTGCAACGTGGCGCGAGGCACGAAGTGGAGCGAGCTGCGGCGTTCGCACGGGTACGAGCAGCCCCACAACGTGAAGTACTGGTGCGTGGGCAACGAGATGGACGGGCCGTGGCAGATCGGGCACATCCCGGCGCGGGAGTACGGGCTGAAGGCAGCCGATGCGGCGCGGCAGATGCGCGCGGTGGATCCGACGGTGAAGCTGGTAGCCTGCGGATCGAGTGGGCCGTTTATGCCGACGTATATCGAGTGGGACCGCACGGTGCTGGAAGAATGCTACGACGATGTCGATGGCATTTCGCTGCACCGCTACTGGGGGAACACGGAAGAGACGAACCACGACAGCCAGATCTACATGGCAATGAATCTGGCAATGGATCGGCAGATCGAGGAGATCATCGCGGTCACCGACTCGGTGCGGGCGCAGAAGCGCTCCGGGAAACAGCTGTTCCTCTCGTTCGATGAATGGAACGTCTGGTATCGGGCGCGCAGCGGCGACGATGTGGATGGACACGGCAAGAGCGCGCCGCATCTTCTGGAGGAACAATACAACCTCGAAGACGCTCTGCTGGTTGGAGGGCTGGCGAATTCGCTGATGCGTCATGCGGACCGCGTGAAGCTGGCGTGCCTGGCGCAGCTGGTGAACGTGATCGCGCCGATCATGACGAACGAAAATGGCGTTTTGCGGCAGACGATCTACTACCCGTACGCGTGGGCGCTCAAATACGCGCACGGCACCGCGCTGAGCCTCGCGCCCGAGGGGCCGGGCTATGAGGTAGCGTCTCTGGGGCGGCCGATCGAGAGCATCGGCCTGCCGGTGCCGGGCTTCGGCGAAGTGCCCTGGCTGGATGTGACAGCGGTCTGGAATGAGGAGAAGAAGGCGGCGACGCTGTTTGTGCTGAATCGCGATCTGCACAACGAGCGGGAGATGGAGATCGTCTGGCGCGATCTGACGCCATCGGCGGTGACGACGTTCGAGACAATGACGGGACCGGATCTGAAGGCGATCAACACGTTTGCCGATCCGAAGCGTGTCGTGCCGCAGACTCTGGAGAAGCCGAAGACGGGCTCGACGATGACGGTGAAACTGCCGGCTCGTTCGTACTCGGTGTTGTCGATGACGGTGTGAGGGGCGCTGGGGTGGGGATCAGGCGGGTTGCAGCGAGGACGCTATGCCTTTCTGCCATTCTTCGATCATGCGGTTGCCGATGTCCCCAAACTCCGGATGTCCCTTTGTATAGGCGCGAAGGTCGGCGGAGGTCGCCGTGATCCCGTCCGCCACGCGTTCGAGGATTTCCCGCACGCGCGCTGGGGTGGCTCCCAAACGTGTTTCGCCCAGACGCTGCAGCTCCTTTGTGGTTGCCCATTGGGTCGATCCGTTGAGTGTGAGGGCCATGCTGTCGCTGGGCAGATAAACCGAGGTCGTCACGACATCGTAGGCCGGCGCGAGGCGGGCTTCACCCAGTACGTCGTCGTAGACGATGCCGAAATTCTTCAGGTGGGCGTCTCCATTGCGCAGGGCGCAATTGAGAACGATGAGAGTGAAAAGCCGTTCCAGATCCTCGCCAACATGGGATGAGTTCGCGAACTGCGTGAAGCGTTTCATGACCGAGGTCTCGTAGCTGCCGCGATATTTCTCCTCGGTGCGGCGGGCATTGAGAACGCAGAAATCCTCGAATCCGCGGTATGTGCCATTGGGGCGGAGGTCGAAACGGTCGATGACGAGGGCGGAGGCGTCTGCGGCGAGGCGGTAGTGCGGCAGTTCGAGGCCGCATCTCTCGGCGGCCTGGAGACAGAAATACTCATTGGCCGCGAGTTGTGGGTATTCATTCTGGTCCCAGAACTTTACGATGTGGGTTGCGCCGCGATAGCTCTCCGAGAGCCGGTGCTTCGATTGGCTGAGCGGGAACGAGGCGGCCTCGTCACGCACCAGAACCTTGGGCTGCACGCCGCTGATGCCGGAGAAGGTCGCGAACTTCTCGAGGAGGTAGCGGTACAGGTCGCCGCCGCGGCTCTTTTCGAGAATCTCGTCGACGGACTGGAAGGGGACTTCCTCGGTCATCTGCTGCTTTTCGCCGGAATAGCGAATGCGGCCGACCTGCGAGCGGCCGACGATCTCCAGGAGATCGAAATCGTCGAAGGTTCCGGTGGCCTTGGCGAAAGCCAGGCGCAGCCGCTCCCGCAGTACACCTTCGGGCAGGTTCATGTCGAAGATGGGCGGAATCCCGTAGGTCAGATCCCAGGAGGAGAGGCGGACTGGCATGGTCACGGAGACCGCGCGAGCGGGGGACGCTTCAGGCTGGTAGAGGAAGGTGCTGCCGCGGGGGCCGTGGCGGTCGAGCAGGCCCGCCTCAGCGGCGTCGGTCCAGACTTTGATCATCCTGTTCCTCTTCGTGCTCTTCTGCCATCAGGTCGTCGAGTGTGGGCCGGCGCGTGGTGAACTCCCGCAGGCTCAGCTCCAGCCCGAGGGCGGCAAGAATGTTATTGATTTTGGTGTAGCCCAGCTCGCCGATCCGGCCGTTTTCCAGCGCATCGATGGTGGAACGGCTGACCTTAGCCGTTTCCGCGAGCGCGGTCTGGGTCAGGCCCAGAGCTTTGCGCTTGGCGGCGATCTGCTCGGCTAGCGAGGATAGGGGCAGCATGTGCTTAGTATACACGTCATATTGCTTCTATGATGAAGAAATGACTCGTATAGTAGTCAGATTGGAGTAGCCGTACACCGCTGAGCAGCGAGGTCTACTGGGGAGCGCGGGTGAGGGGGCGGTAGTCGCCGGCCCATCCGGGTTGGGAGCCGTTCGGGGAGGAGAGGATGCGGCCGGTGCTCTCGTCGATCCACTTGGACGAATCAGTGTTGCTGAGCATGTAGATGTTGCCGGTGGAGGGATCCCGATAGGTGCTGAAGCCGGAGACGATCTCGTCCATGGACTCCCAGTTTTCGTCGACGGAGTTGAGCTTCTGCATGAAGCCCTGTTCCTGCCGGAAGTAATCCTGCATGCGGCGGTTGATGGCCTCGGCAGCCTGCTGGCTGAGGTTGTTCTGCATCTGGATCCACTGGTCGTTGTAGTGGATTGTGTCGAGGACATGGCTTTCGATGGCAACGGCTTTGTCGGCCTGGCCGGCGGGCGCGATGAAGGAGTAGAGGAGAATGGCGCCCCATCCGACGTTGTTGTTATCGATGCGAGTGACGGCGAAGACGCGGGCTTCCATCGGGTGGCCGTTGTGGGTGCAGGTGAAGCGAGCCTCGCCGCCGTCCTCATGGGAGGGAATGACGGTCGGCACGAGGGTGGCGCCTTTACGGGCGAGGTCGGGGCGTTCCTGCGCGGAGGCAAAATGCAGCGAGGGGCAAAGTCCGCCGAGCGCGGACTGGCCGTAGTAGCGGGCGAACTCCGGTCCGGACATGTAGTGGAGCACCATGGTGAGGCCGCCGAGGCCGGCGTCGTAAAGATGGCCTTCCGGAAAGCCGATCGTATTGCGCATGGGATTGGGTGGCACGAAAGAAGGCAAAGTGGGCTCGCCGAGAAGAAGGTAGGTCATCTTGTCGGGCGAGAGGGAGCGAACGTAAGGGTTGATTTGCAGAGCTGCGCGGCGAGCGAGGCCGGCTTCAGAGCGCCAGCCCGCAGGGACCTGCGCCGTGAAGGCGTGCTCCAGTGGGTCGGCAATGGTGGCGTAGCCGGTGACCACGAGAGGCCCCGGGGGTGGGCCGGGATGTACGGGAGTTCTGTTGGAATTGGAAGCCGCCGCATGCGCTGGCGCCGGTGGGGGAGCGGGGCCGGGAGCTGCGCCTTCGCCGCCGGCGAGAACGACGGTGAGCGTCAGTCGCCGGATGGCTGTGCCTTCCGGGCGGAGGATCGTGAGGCGAACCGTCTGTCCAGGCGCCATCCCGAGGATCATGCGGCTCATGGTGGTGGAGCGATCGATGGGAGAGCCGTTGATGGCGACGACCACGTCGCCCGCGTGCTGGCCGGCGTGATCGGCAGGGCCACCGTGCTGAAGACCGCCGATGCGAGCGCCGCCGCCGGGAACGTCAGCGAGGGCGACGCCGAGATGGCCCTGGGTCTGTGGTGCTGCGGTATGGACGAAGAGGAGAAGAGAGAGAAGTGCGGCGAAGCCCGCTGGGCAGAGATGGCGCACGTTGATGGTCCCTCGGAGTGGATGACGGCGGGGGAACCGTGTCCGCCATCGTACGACGGTTCAGGCAAGGGACGTCAAGAACCGACGGAAAAACGATTCTGCGGCGGCGACACGGCTGGGCGGCAGCGCGTGCGATGCCTGCGTTCAGATCCGCATGGGCATGATGATGTAGCGGTACTTGTATTCCTCGGAGCCGTCTTCGGGGCGTATCTGGCCGGCGGACTGGGCGTCCTTGAACTCCAGGCGGACTTCGCCTTCGTTGCCGATCGCTTTAAGGAACTCGATCAGATAAGAGGAATTGAAGCCGACGACGATGGGATCGAAGCTGTAGGGGGTCTCGATGCTGTCCTCGGACTCGCCCGCTTCGGTCGAGGAGGAGGAGACTTTCAGCTCATTCTGCTCGAGGCGCATCTTGATGGCGCCGGAGCGCTCGTCGGCGAACTGGGCGACGCGCTGGATGGACGCTGCGAGATCCTGGCTGCGCACGATGACGAACTTGTTGTTGTCGCGCGGCATCACGGCTTCGTAGTTCGGGAACTGGCCGGTGAGCTTGCGGCTGGTGAGAACGCGATGGCCGACGCGGAAGAAGAGCGTCGAGTCGTCGTCCGCAAACTCGATGAATTCAGCCTCGGTGCTGGAGAGCAGCGACTGCATCTCCTGCAGCGCCTTGCGGGGGACGAGGGTCTTCTTCTCGGTGTTGATGCCGGGGAAGCTTTCGGCGGATTTTTCGATGTGAGCGAGGCGATGGCCGTCCGTGGCGACCATGGCGATGGATTCGGCCTTGAAGATCAGCAGGGCGCCATTCAGCGTGTAGCGGGATTCCTCATTCGAGATGGCGAAGATGGTGCGCGCGATGAGCGTGCGCAGTGAGGCGACGGGGATTTTGATTGCGGCGCCACTGGGGAACTCTGGAACCTGGGGGAAGTTGGCGCGGGCCATGCCCACCATGCGGGTATTGGAGCGGCCTGCGCGAATCTGCACCCAGTGGTTCTCGAGCAGCTTGATCGACATGTCGCCGTCGCCGAGGAGGCGGATGTAGTCGTAGAGTTTGCGGGCGGGAATGGTGCAGGAACCGGGCTTCTTCACCTTCGCTGCGCAGCTGGTGCGGATGCTTTGGTCTAGGTCGGTTGCCGTGATCACGATCCGGTCGCCGTCGGCCTCGAGCAGGAAGTTGGAGAGGATGGGGATGGTGGTCTTGCGCTCGACAACGCTTTGCGTGGCGGTGAGCTCACGCAGAAGATCCTGACGGCTGACGGTGATCTCCATAGTCGCTCCCTGAACCGCTTTTTCCTCTTCGACAGCCGGCATAATGGCTTCCCCCGAATCGATTGGACTCACTGTACACCAGGCAGGGCGGCAGACCGCAAGAGTACAGGATCGAAGAATCCATTCTAGAGGCCCATGGCCGAAATGCGCTCTCTGGAAAACGAGGAGTTTTTGTGGGTCGCTGTGGGGCGACCGCTGCTTCGGCGACGGCTCCTGTTTCTGTTTTTAGGTTTCTATTCTTATCCAGTAGCCGTAGTCGTTCGCGCTGGAAAAGTGGAAAGGAGCAGAGAAACCAATGGGGGAGCGGCTGGGGGAGGGTGCGAGTTTTAGAAAACGTGGGTGTGGGAAAGAGAACAACGTGGAAACCAGGGGGAGGGAAGAGGTTTGAACCCAAAG
>VFSW01006602.1_pt1 | contig 17017 bp, 15 predicted proteins | sample 5358111 | NCBI WGS metagenome assembly VFSW01 (sample SAMN11554181, study PRJNA540505) | mine drainage metagenome | isolation source: sediment from site ElyBrook_90M | place: USA: Ely Copper Mine, Vershire, VT | collected 2017
GATGATTTTCGATCATCATCACGAGGAGGCCCTGATCGAGTCCGTACCATCCTTCCGACAGCCAGCCGCCCGACCCGCTCCGCAGCGTCGGATTGAAGCCGCTTGAGAATCTGTTCTGGCTGCAGACTTGAGGGTACTTTTCGAGGAGCCGCCGTGTGCCTGCGAGCGCCGCCTCGGTTGCAAACGGCAGCGTTGCGAGCATCGCCCAAGGGGCGATTGTCCCGTCGTCGGGACCGTAGGGCGCGCCGCGCGACATATATCCGTAGAAACGGCGATCTCTGCCATTTTCGCGGATTTCCGCTGCAGTAGGACCTTCCCCCGCCGTAACACCCCAGAAATCCCGGCTATACGCTTCGAAGCCGCGGGGATTGCGTTCGCTATACTCGCGATGGATGGCGATGGCGCTTTTCGTATTCTCGAAATAGTCGCTGGCTTTTTCACGCATGAACGCATCGCGGATGCCACGAAAATCGATCCACGCATGGGAAAACAGATGCGTAAAAAGCGGACCAGAGTAGAGGACGTCATGGCCCAACAAGTTTTCCCACTGATAGGTCAATCCCCATGTGGCGTAGCCCGCTGGCTCGAGCGGAAAGCTCGGCGAACCAAGACCCAGAATGTAGAGAATGGTCGCTTCGTTGTAGCCCTCCCAGCCATAGTGCAGAAACCCGCATTCAGGCTTCCATCCCTGCGAGAGGCCCGCTGCGCCGTCCTGGGCCCAGCGCCAGTCGACGCGAAGGTACAATGTGTCGGCGAGTTCGCGGATTTCGATCTCATCGCCGCCGCCGTCGAAATAAACTCCTGCGACCAGCATGCCCGCAATCAGCAGCGCTGTATCGATCAGGGATAGTTCGCACTGCCAGACGCGCTTGCCCGTCTTCATGTCCAGGAAGTGATAGTAGAAGCCCTTGTAGCCTGTCGCGTCGGGCGCATCGCCCTGGGTACTTTTCGAGAAGAACCTGAGAACACTGGACACCCGACTTGCCGCGTCAGCGCGCGATATCCATTCATTCCTGACGGCTATTGGGAAGCAAGACAGTGCAAAGCCAACCACCGCGATGCTGCAGGGCGATCCCCTGCGAGAGGTGTCTGCGACCAGACCGAGATCGGTGTTGGTGTAATCGATCAGATAAGAAAACGCTGCACGCTGCAGCCGGGCGGTCAACACCTCATCCGAAAGTCGCGCCAGAGCGCCCATCTCGCTCAATTCGAAAAGTGTATTGCGGCAACTGATTGCGGCGGCATCGATACGTCGATACTTAGGAGTCCTGTCTTTTCTTCAATCGGAACCGGTGCGCTTTGGAGTTTCGACAGTTCCTTGAGTTCATTGACCGTCGCGGCACTCAAATATTCAGGCTGTCCCAGTTGCTCCCAGTGGCGCTTGGCATTGGCGTGCTCAAGGTCGATACGCTGAATCGACGCCGTTGCTGCGGACCTTGCGGATTTGAGCGTGAAGGAAACCAGTTGTGTTTCAATCGGATGGCGGGGCAGCGAAAAATTCGTCAGCACCAGCGTGGAACGCTGTTCGCCGCGCACGAACCAGGCATCGACTGTCTCATGGTTCCCTTCGACCGGCAGCATCTCTGTGCCGAGTTCATGCAGCAATTGAAAAGCGCGGTAGGCCGGCTTGGCGATACCGTGAATGTTCAGCAGTCCGAAGCCGCCCTGGAACGGTACTGAAGGGAAATAATTCTCCTCGAAGATGTCCGAAAATGTCCAATAGCTGTATCCCTGAACCAGGCCGCGCGCCTCAAGGACCGTCTTGACGATAAACGCGGCAGCGTAGGGATCGTCATGCATCGGATCGCGCGGATTGGAGGATGTACACCACTCCGTGTAATAAATTGGCAGCTTACCAGCCTTCTTTCGCACGTCTCGGGTCTGTTCGCGTAGGATGCTGCGCGTACTTTCTGCCAATTGCGTTACGGTGTCGTCACCGAGCTTGCCGAAAGCATCGGTGGGATAATGATGCGTACTGATGAAGTCGGCAGGTAAATCATTTGCCTTGCAGAACTTCAGGAAGTCGTCGACCCAGGCGTTTTCCGCTGTTGCCGGGCCGCCCACCTTCAGCAACCTGTCGACACCTTTAATGGCTTCCGCGGTGTAGCGGTAAAGCTCGAAATATTCGCTCTGCTTTCCGCTGCCGAACGCCGTCAGGTTCGGCTCGTTCCAGACCTCAAAGAACCATTGCTGCACTTCGCTCAATCCGTAGCGGCCCACCCAATGGCTCACGAGTTTTCTGATCAGCACGGCCCATTGCGCGTAGTCCTTCGGCGCCGTCACGTTGGCGCGATAGTGGAAAGCAGTTTGATCGCCAGAAGCCAGAACTGACGGCATAAAACTCAATTCGACAAAGGGCTTCATGCCGATCGATAGAATAAAATCAACAATTTGGTCGGCGTTGAAAAACGAAAAGAAAAGCGTTTCACCCTCGCTCACCAGCGTTCCCATGTCATCGTCCAGGATCCCGTGAAAGCGAACATGCTGCATGCCAAGGTCGTCGTGAGCCTGCTTCAGTTGCGCTTGCCAATCGGCGCGCAAAGCGAGTGTGGCATGACCGCTGCCGACCGTATGTTCCCAGAAATGGGGAAAGTCCGTGGCGCATCCGCTTAGGTCACTCGAAAAAGTAGCCGTCATCTTAGGTGTTCCTTGATACGGTCCGGGACATGCAGTGCGTTGGCGATGATCGTCACCTTCATAGTGTGTTGTCATCGCCTTCAGCCGTTGGTCGAGAAGCCTGGATAAAGTTTCATGCCGCCGTCGACAAAGAGTATAGTACCAACGACGTAGTCGGAGTCGACGGGCGCCAGCCAAACTATCTCCTGCCCGATGTTGTCGGGCAGTCCAATCCGTCCATAGGGATCGGTGTCAACAGACGCTCGAACGCCTCTGGCGTATCCCATACTGAAGTAATGACAAGGGTTGTTATCGCAATCGGCGCGATGCTTTTGAGGCGAATACGCTTGGGCGCGGGTTCCTGTGCCACGCTCTCCATCAACAATTCGATGCCCCCTCGAGAGCACAAGTTACTAATGGGCAGATCGGAGCGTCTGTGCGGAGCCGCACAGACGCTCCTTGGGCAGACCTTCGAAAAGCATACTAACGCGGCGTCCGAAATATCGGCCCATGCTATCGTAGCGGCTGTTGCAATATGTTGGCGCCCAATCCGGTTAGCTTGATGTCGTCCAAATCGGGCATCCGACCGTGGATTCTTGTGAGTGCGATGACAAATAAATTGCGCCTGCCGTGACCGGCACCGATCCGCAATAGCATGTAGTCATCATGGGTGTCGGCTTCGCGGGCGTGTAAGTGACGAACAGGTTCGGCGCCGCCGGTGTGCGTGCGACGCTGCTGGACCGGCAGAACTATCATTTATTTCAGCTGCTACGCTATCAGGGCGCGACGGCGGCTTTGTCGCGTGCGGACATCGCGGAACCTGTCCGGAGGATGCTGCGACGCTTTCCCCACATTGAAGTATTGTTGGCGGAGGTGGATGATAAGCGGTTGATTTCTCACGATATCGGTTGGAGTGAAATGCCTACCTGGAATTCTTTATAGATCCGCATGTTACCCGCGCCAGCTCTACGAAATAAGGCAAATCCTACCGTACGTTAGTGCAGGGAAAACGAGACTACCCCAAGCTGGACATGTTTAATACCGGTAAATCGCAAGGTTTCCTTCTGCTCCCTGCAGTAGCCGTGCGAACAATACGATCAGTGTGCTCCCGGGTCGGAGGAGATCTGTCCAGAAATGAGAGGACCTCCGGTTACGGGATAATTGCTTCGAGTGCTTCCTCCAAACGGCGTACCGGGAAAAGTTCGATGCCGGCATCGGGCTTTTTCGGCATGTTGGCCCACGGCAGCACAGCGCGCTTGAAGCCGAGCTTTGCGGCCTCGCGGATGCGCTCCTGGCCGCGCTGAACGGGCCGCACCTCGCCGGCAAGCCCGACTTCCCCGAACACGACGAGATCCTTGCCGAGCGGCAGATTGCGCATGCTCGACACTGCCGCAATCAGGAGCGCCAGATCCGCCGCCGGCTCGAGCACCCGTACTCCGCCGACAACATTGACGAAGACGTCCTGATCGTACATCGCAATACCGGCATGCCGGTGCAAAACCGCAAGCAGCATGGCCAGACGGTTTTGGTCGAGCCCGACGCACACGCGCCGAGGATTCGGTGAATGACTTTCATCCACCAACGCCTGAACCTCGACCAAAAGCGGACGCGTTCCTTCCTGCGTGGCAAGCACCACGCTGCCGGCGACGGCATCGCCCTGACGGCTGATGAACATGGCAGACGGATTGTCTACTTCGCGCAAGCCTGATTCGGTCATAACAAAAACCCCGATCTCGTTCACGGCCCCGAAGCGGTTTTTGATCGCGCGGATGATGCGGAACTGGCTTGCGGTGTCTCCTTCGAAATAAAGCACCGTGTCGACCATATGTTCCAGTACGCGCGGACCAGCCAGAGCACCGTCCTTGGTCACGTGACCGACGAGGAAAAGGCCTAGGCCTGACTGTTTGGCATAGCGTACAAGCTGGGCCGCTGACTCGCGCACCTGCGCGACGCTGCCCGGGGCTGACTGCAGAATATCGGTATAAACCGTCTGAATCGAATCGACGACCATGATCGCCGGGCGTTCCGTTCCGGCGCATGCAATAATTGTTTCCACCCGGTTTTCGGCCAAAATGCCCACGGCATCGGCCTGCACGCCCAGGCGCCGCGCGCGCAGCGCCACCTGTTGCGCCGATTCCTCGGCAGTGACATAAAGCACGGAGGCGTTGCGGCTGATGACGGCGAGTGCCTGCAGCAGCAGCGTTGATTTGCCGATACCGGGATCGCCGCCAATGAGCGCGACCGAGCCGACGACCATGCCGTCGCCGCCGAGCACGCGGTCAAGCTCGGCCAGACCGCTGCCGATGCGCGTTACGCCCTCGGCTGACACCGCGGTCAGCGGCTGGACCTCCGATTTTTCCGAAAGCGGACTGAAGCGCGCGGCGCGGGCCCCGCCCGGCAGGGCGAGCTCGGCGGTTTCAATCAGCGTGTTCCATGCACCGCATCCCGGGCACTGGCCAGTCCATTTCGGGGACTGGGCGCCACATTCCATGCAGCTGAAAACCGCCTTTGCCTTTGACATGGATCAGTCATCCTGGTCTGATTCGACTCGCGTAACGCGTGGCGTTACGCAACACAGTAATTCATAACCGATCGTGCCGCAGCGCGTGGCAATCTCCTCGACCGGCAGGCCATCGCCCCACAGTACGACCGGGTCGCCGACCTTTGTATCGGGCAGCGCGCGCAGGTCGATTGTCACCATGTCCATCGACACCCGCCCGATCAGCGGCGCGCGTGCCCCATTGACCAGAACCGGGGTACCTGTGGGCGCGTGGCGCGGATAGCCGTCGCCGTAGCCGATTGCCACCACGCCTACCGGCATATCCTCGGGACAGACCCAGTCCCCGCCATATCCGACGGTGTCGCCTTTGCGGCGGCGATTGACCGCAATGATCTCGCTTTGCAGCGTCATGACGGGCCGAAGACCGATCTCGGCGGCTGTCTGTCCGATCATGGGGGAAACGCCATAGAGCATGATTCCGGGACGGACCCATTCGAGAAGGCTCCGCGGCCAGGCAACGATGCCGGCCGAATTGGCGAGGCTGCGTTCGCCACCGAGCGCTTTGGCGATCTCCCCGAAAAGCCCGATCTGGAAGGAAGTGGTGGCATCGAACCTGTTGTCGGCATTCGCGAAATGCGACATGAGCCGCAAAACACCGACTGCCTGGCAGTCGCGCAGGCGATTGGCCGCGGTCACTGCCTGCTGCGGGTTGAAACCGATGCGGTGCATGCCGGTGTCGATCTTGAGCCACACATCGAGTGGCGCGATGCCGGCGCTTTGCTCAAGATCCCAAAGCTGGCTCTCGTGGTGCACCACCGTGCTCAGGCGATATTCGGAAAGCGCAGGAAGTTCGTCCGCATGAAAGAATCCCTCGAGCAGGCAGATCGGTAAAGTGGTGCCCGCGCGGCGTAATATCAGACCCTCGTCCACGCTGGCAACGCCAAAGGCGTCGGCGTCAGCCAGTGCGCGCGCGACCCAGGTGAGGCCATGGCCATAACCGTTGGCCTTGACCACCGCCATGACCTTGGCGTCGGGCGCATACTCGCGCACGCGAGCGAGATTGTGGCGCAGAGCAGCCGCCGACAGGCGCGCACGCGCGGGTCTAGCCATGGCCGCGCCGCGGGCGCCGACGCGCCTTAGTAGCGATCATCGTAGCCCGCGTTGGCGTAGTTCTCGAAGCGGGTATATTCACCAAGGAAAGTGAGCCGCACCTTGCCGGTCGGCCCATTGCGCTGTTTGCCGATAATGATCTCGGCGGTACCCTTGTCCTGGCTGTCCTCGTTATAGACCTCGTCCCGATAGATGAAGAAAATGACGTCGGCATCCTGTTCTATGGCACCGGATTCGCGCAGGTCCGACATCACCGGACGCTTGTTCGGCCGCTGCTCGAGACTGCGATTGAGCTGCGACATGGCAATCAGCGGAACGCCAAGCTCCTTGGCCAGGCTCTTCAGCGAGCGCGTGATGCTCGAGATTTCGGTAGCGCGGTTTTCGCCCGCTTCCGGCGACTGCATGAGCTGAAGATAGTCGACGATGATAAGGCCCAGCCCATGCTCGCGTTTCAACCGGCGCGCGCGCGAGCGCAATTCGAGCGGGGTCAGTGCCGGCGTATCGTCGATATACATGGGCGCGTCGGCCAGCATCCCGATAGCCGAGGTCAGACGCGGCCAGTCATCATCTTCGAGCTTGCCGGTGCGCACCTTATGCGCATTGATCCGGCCAAGCGAGGACATCATGCGCATTGCCAGCTGTTCACCGGGCATTTCCATGCTGAACACCGCGACCGGCAGTTTCTGGCCCACGGCCGCACTTTCCGCAATATTCATCGCCAGTGAAGTCTTCCCCATTGACGGGCGACCGGCAACGATGACGAGATCCCCGTTCTGCAACCCGGATGTCATGGCATCCAGATCGCTGAAGCCGGTCGACACTCCGGTAATCGGGCTCTCGGAACGGAAAAGCGTATCGATGCGATCGACGGCACTGGTGAGCAGGGTCTTGAGTGGCTGAAACCCGCCGCGGCGGTGCGCGCCTTGCTCGCTGATATCGAGAATGTTCTTTTCGGCGTAGTCGAGAAGCTCTGCGGCGTTGCGACCCTCGGGGCGGTAGGCGCTGTTTCCTATGTTGTTCGCAACACGGATCAGGTTGCGCATGATGGCGCGCTCGCGCACGATGTCGGCGTAGGCGACGATATTCGCGGCACTTGGGGTGTTGTTGGCCAGGGTGCCGAGATAGGAGAGCCCGCCGGCGGTTTCGATCTCGCCGTTTTTCTCGAGCCATTCGGAAACGGTCACGACGTCCGCCGGACTGTTGCCATCGCACAGGCTGGCGATGGCGCGGAAAATCAGGCGGTGTTCCTTGCGGTAGAAATCATCGGCAGATACGCGGTCGGCGATCTGATCCCAGCGCTGGTTGTCGAGCATGAGACCGCCGAGGACAGATTGCTCGGCCTCTACGGATTGCGGCGGGACCTTCAGCGCTTCCGTTGCGGATTCGGAGCTTCCGATCGAATAGGCCAGTTCCTCCATCGATCCTCCGGCTGTGTACAGCTTAGAGTTTATACAGGCCTACAGCCCGATCCAATGACTCCGGGCTGCGGCCTGTTCGAGACGGCTTGGACTGTTACGACTCCCCGATTACCGAAACGATGATCTTGATGTTGACTTCCGGGTGCAGGGCCACCATCACATCGTGATCGCCAATGTTCTTGAGCGGGCCGTTCGGCAGAAGCACTTCCGAACGCTTGAGCTCGAAACCGGCGGCGGTCATGGCCTCGGAAATATCCAGAGCGCCGACCGACCCGAAGAGCTTGCCCTCGTCGCTGGCCTTGCTCACGATCTGGACCGTGGCGCCGCCAAGAGTCTGGGCGCGCGACTGGGCGACACCGAGGGCGTCCAGCTGCGCCTTTTCGAGCTCTGCGCGGCGCGCCTCGAATTCGGCCTTGTTTGCCTTAGTTGCAATTACCGCCTTGTGGTGCGGAATGAGATAGTTGCGGCCGTAGCCGGGCTTGACGTCGACCTGATCGCCCAGCTCGCCTAAATTGCGGATCTTTTCCAGCAGAATCACTTCCATTATACGAACCTCAGGTTTTGCGCAGTAGGCGCCATGCTTTAAGGGATCGCCGTGATAACTAGCGATGGCTGTCGCTGTAGGGCAACAGCGCCAGAAAGCGCGCGAGCTTGACGGCACGTGTGAGCTGACGTTGATAGTGGGCCTTGGTGCCGGTATTGCGGCTGGGGATGATCTTGCCGGTCTCGGTGACATAGCCCTTGAGGGTGGCGATATCCTTGTAGTCGATCTCGATCACGCCTTCGGCGGTGAAACGGCAATACTTCTTGCGTCGGAAAAATCGTGACATTGCTGGCTCCCGGATTCTGCTGTAACTGGACTTGGCTCGTGCTTGACCCTGCGGTCTTGCGAATCAGGCTCAGAGCATGCCGGGCGCGTCGCCCGTGCTGCTCGCGACTTCGTCGCTGCCGCTATCGCGTTCTTCGTCGTCGGAATCGGCGCGCACATCAGGCACCACCGGGCGGCCTTCTTCCTGGTTCTCCTTGGCAAGCGGCGACGGGACGGTCACGGCCGTCTTGCGTGCCAATGTGATCGAGCGGATCACGGCATCGTTGAAACGGAAGGCGGTCTCGATCTCATGCAACACTTCGGCGCTGCACTCGATATTCATGAGCACATAGTGGGCCTTGTGAATCTTGTTGATGGGATAGGCAAGCTGCCGGCGTCCCCAGTCTTCGAGGCGGTGAATCACGCCCTGTCCGGACTCGATGATCGAGCGGTAGCGGTCGATCATCGCAGGCACCTGCTCACTCTGGTCCGGATGGACCAGAAACACGATTTCATAATGACGCATTGTATATTCCCTGTGGCTGATAGCCTCCCGGAACGCAGCCGGTGAGGCAAGGAAGACCCGACATTCTTTATGGGGTCTTTAAAGAAGCGCCGATTTTAAAGAGTTCCAGTCGAAGTAGCAAGCCGGTTTACCCTGCCCCTACCCGTTTCCGGCGGCCCCCGGCCGGGGCCCGCCGGGGCGGCGCTGGCGAACCGCCTCGAACAGGCAAACGGCGGCCGCGGCAGAGACATTCAGGCTTGCCACACTGCCCGACATGGGGATACGCATCAGGAAATCGCAGCGTTCACGGGTAAGGCGCCGCAGTCCCTTGCCCTCCGCGCCGAGGACGATAGCCAGCGGACCGCGCAGATCCACGGCGTAGAGCTCGCGATCGGCTTCGCCGGCGGCCCCGGCAATCCACACGCCGGCCGCCTTAAGCTCGTCCAGGGTGCGCGCCAGGTTGGTCACCTGAAACACCGGCACGGTTTCAGCGCCGCCGCTTGCCACCTTGCGCACAGTCGGAGTAATGCCAACGGCATTGTCGCGCGGCAGCACGATGGCATGCACGCCTGCGGCATCGGCGCTGCGCAGGCAGGCGCCGAGATTATGCGGATCCTGCACGCCGTCCAGCACCAGCAGGAACGGCGGTTTATCAAGCGCTGCCAGGAATGCGCCAAGATCGCGCTCATGAGCAGGCTCGATGGCATCGCACTCGGCTACCACGCCCTGATGTTGCTGCGCTCCGGCGAGTAAATCGAGCTCGGCGCGCGCTACGCGCTGCACCGCCACCCGGGCGGATTGTGCCGCCCGCATGACCGCCTGTGGGCGCGATCCCATGCGGCCTTCGTCGAGCCACACCCTGCGTACCCGGTCGGGAGTCTGTTCGAGCGCCGAAAGCACCGAGTGCCAGCCGAAGATGCGCTGTGCCTCACCGCCCATGCCTACTTCGTCCGGCGCCGCTTTTTCTTGGGGCCGGTCGGGCTGCGCTTCGGTTTTTCTGCCGTGCGCTGTGCCGTGCGCCGCACCTTGCGCTTCGGCTTTCCGGGTTCGGCATCCGCAGATCCGGCATGGCCGACCAGCTCGAAATCAATCTTGGACTCGTCGAGGTCGACGCGCACCACGCGCACACGTACCGGATCGCCGAGACGGAACATCTGGCGCGTGCGCTCGCCCATGAGACGGTGTTTTGCCGCATCAAAATGATAGTAATCGTTGCCAAGCGCAGTGATGTGCACGAGGCCATCGACGTAGATATCGGCCAGCTCGACAAACAGTCCGAAGTTCGTGACGCCGCTGATCAGTCCGTCGAATTCCTCTCCGACCTTGCCGACCATGAATTCGGTCTTGAGCCAGCGCACGACATCGCGCGTGGCGTCGTCGGCACGCCTTTCGGTCATCGAGAAATGCTCGCCCTGGGCCTGTGCCTCGGCGCTAGTGGCGGGCGCCGGTTTGCGCGCGAGCAGCGCCGAGATCGCCCGGTGCACCAGAAGATCCGGATAGCGGCGTATCGGCGAGGTGAAGTGGGCGTAGTTGGGAAAGCCGAGGGCGAAGTGGCCGATGTTTTCCGGGGTGTACAGCGCCTGACTCAGGCTGCGTAGCATGACTGTGTGGACGAGCCGGGCATCGGGACGCCCTTCGACGTCAAGCAGCAACGTGGCGTAATCCTGCGCCTTCGGGTCGGCGCCCCCACCCAGCTCCAGACCGAGCTCGAACAGGAATTCGCGCAGCGCCGTGAGTTTCTCCGGGGTCGGTCCGGCGTGCACACGAAATGGAACCGGAATCTTGTGGCGTGCCAGGTACTCGGCTGCACTCACATTGGCCGCGAGCATGCATTCCTCGATCAGCCGGTGCGCATCGTTGCGCTTGACGGGCTCGATACGGTCGATCTTGCGTTGCGCATCGTAGATGATGCGGGTCTCGGGCAACTCGAAATCCACCGCGCCGCGCGCAGTACGCGCCTTATGCAGCACCTTGTAAAGCGCGTACAGCTCCTCAAGATGCGGCAGCACCCTGGCATACTGGCGACGCAGCGCATCATCGTCGTCAACCAGCATCGCGGCAACTTTAGTGTAGGTGAGGCGCGCCTGCGAGCGCATGACGGCGCGAAAGAACCGGTAATCCTCGATCTTTCCGCGCGTGCTGATGCGCATTTCGCAGGCCATGCACAGCCGGTCGACTTCAGGGTTAATCGAGCACAGGCCGTTCGAGAGAATCTCCGGCAGCATCGGTATCACGTGATTCGGGAAATACACCGAGTTGCCGCGCTGGTAGGCCTCGGCATCAAGCGCGGTCCCGGGCTTTACATAAGAGGAAACGTCGGCGATAGCGACGACCAGCCGGAAGCCGCGGCCATCGCGCTCGCAGAATACCGCATCGTCGAAGTCGCGCGCGTCCTCGCCGTCAATGGTGACGAGCGGGGTCGAACGCAGGTCTTCCCTGCCCTCCTTGGCGGCGTCCGGCACCTCCGGCGAGAGGCCGGCCACTTCGTTCGAAACCGCGTCCGGCCAGCTATGGGGCAGATCGTACATGCGGATGGCAACTTCCACTTCCATCCCCGGTGCCATGTTGTCGCCCAGCACCTCGACGATGCGCCCGACCGGCCGGCTACGCGCTGTCGGCGGTTCGCTGATGGCAACGACCACGATCTGCCCGTCGCGCGCGCCGGCATCATCACCCGCAGGCACCAGTATTTCCTGGCTGATGCGCTTGTCGGACGGCACCACGAACGCGATGCGGTTCTCGCTGGTATAGCGTCCGACAATGGTTGCGTGCTGGCGCTCCAGGACCTCGATCACCGTACCTTCGCGGCGGCCGCGGGCATCAATGCCGGCGACCCGCGCCACTACCCGGTCGCCGTGCAGGACCGAACGCATCTCTTTCGGGGCCAGAAACAGGTCCTGACCACCCTCATCCGGCACGAGAAAGCCGAAACCGTCCGGATGACCGATCACGCGCCCGCGCACCATGTCCATTTTCTGCAGGAGCCCATAGCGGCCGCGCCGGTTTTTAAGCAGCTGGCCGTCCCGTTCCATCGCCCGCAGGCGCCGGCTGAACGCCTCCAGATCACGTTCGCCATCGACTTTGAGCTCGCTTGCCAGGTACTTGAATGACAAAGGTTCGGCGCGCTGCGCCAGATGCGCCAGTATTGCTTCGCGGCTTGGGACCGGAAACTCGTATTTTTGCGCCTCGCGCTCGGCCATGGGGTCGGAGACTGTGTCTGGCGCTTCCGGTTTTTGCGTTGACATGAATTTCTTCTCTCGGTAGAGTGCGCCGCCTGAGATGGTCCCAGAAGGTCAGTATGGGGTCGGATCGATGCCGAGGTGGCGGAACTGGTAGACGCGCTAGCTTCAGGTGCTAGTGGGGGTAACCCCGTGGAGGTTCAAGTCCTCTCCTCGGTACCAATATTTTTGTATATTTAAAGATCAAGATTCAGGACCATGCTGGCCCTGCCGCGCACAGTGTAGGGCTTTCCGCCCTCCCTTGCCACCGTTACGCGCGCCGGCCGCGCAAAATTCCACGCATTGTGCAGCAGCCCCTGCGCCCTCCAGGCGCCCCGCGGCACCTCAATCATTCGAACCTTTCCTGCTGCCGTACGTACGTTTTATGGGTCCGCCATGACCCGACGGCCGGAAATCCGAATCAGGCGCGCCAGATACACCGGGTTCGGGCTTCGACCATGCCGGACAGGCAGCCCCTGGCGCGCTCGGCGGGTCAGTATGGATTGGTTCAGGCGTCGCTCCCTTCAGGCGTGATGCCGATATCCGGAAAAAGGCGCTGCATATGCGCAATCAGCCTGTCGGGGACCGCGGGTGTAATCACGACGGTGCGCTGCGGGAGCACCAGGATAACGGATCGAGCAAGATCGGTACCAAAGAGTCTGAAGGTTCCGAGTTTTTTGTTCCGGTACAGGCCGGTAAACCCATACAGGCCGGCGTTTCCAAACAGACGAATCGAACCTTTGCACGCGCCAGGATCAAGCCAGATGCGCCTGAGTCCAAGGAGTGATACTCGCGTCGAGAAAAAAGGTCGCTCGAAGTGAAGTGCGTTTCCCTCGACTGCGTATCCGGTCACAGCGAAGAGAATGCTGCCAAGAAAAATGGCGCCCAATGCCAGGGTAATCAGCGATCCGGCAATGCGTGCGGCACCTGTTGCCATCGGAAAATCGACATACCCAAAAACCGTAACAAGCACGAGCGCCGTCGTACCGATGGCAGAGGTGATCTTGAGGCCATTAGACCAGGGTGCGGCTGGAAACCGGCTGCGCATCGTTCTTCTCCCGACAACCATCGAGTACTGCGGATATCTGCGAGCATAGCTGCATGGACCCAATGTGTCATGACCAGAGCGACTTGAGTCGTGCCGCCACGTCTACCCGCGCCATCGGCTTGCCGGAGGCATGTTCTGCATCCTGTTCGGAGTGCGGCCACACCAGCGCATCAAATGCCGCCATTACGCCGGCGCTCAGGAATCGACTGCGCGCGCCATAGACATGGGCGCTGCCGGTTCGCGGCTGCTGGGTGACGTAATACCGGAGTGGCGAGATCAGATCGAGTTCGTTCCTGGCGCGAGTCATTGCCACATAGAGAAGACGCCTCTCTTCCTCAATCATCTCCGGTTTGCCCGCTGCGTATTCGTTGGGAAAATTGCCATCGCTCACGTTGAGCACGAAAACGCGGTCCCATTCCTGACCCTTGGCGGAATGCACAGTCGACAGAATCAGGAAATCCTCATCCAGCGACGCGGCATTGGAGATGTCGGAAGTGGCGTTCGGCGGATCAAGCGTGAGGTCGGTCAAAAACCGTTCGCGTGAAGAAAATTGAAGCGCGATGCGTTCGAGCTGCTCGAGGTCGCCGCTTCGCGCATCACTCGCCTCGTAGATACGGATGAGTTGCGGCTCATACCAGCGTCGCACCAGAGCGACCTGGCCCTGCCATGGAGTCGCTGCGGTGCCGATTGCGCCAAGGAGTTCGCGCAGGGCCGCCCAGTCTTCGCGCGCGGCGGTGGGTGCACGGTAGTCCGCAAGATTGCTCCAGACATGTCCGCTCGCTTCAAATGCCTTCCAGCAGCGATCGGCATTACCCGGGCCCACGCCGGGCATGAGCTGCAGCACACGAAACGCAGCGATGCGGTTCTTCGGGTTGTCGGCCCAGCGCACAATGGCGAGCAGATCCTTGACGTGCGCGGCTTCAAGGAACCTGAGACCGCCGTACTTCACATAAGGGATATTGCAGCGCACGAGCTCGAGTTCGAGGACATCGCTGTGGTGGGAGCTTCGAAACAGCACCGCCTGCCGGTGCAGCGGAACGCCTTCCTCGCGGGCGCAGCGAATACGCTCAACCACATACTGCGCCTGCGACTGATCATCCAGCACCGTGACAAGGCGCGGTCGCGCGCCGCTTTGCCCTGCCATGCGTTGCGCGCGCAATTCCTTGCGGTAGTGCCTTGGTGCCTCGCTCATCAGCGTGTTGGCAGCATCGAGGATAGGCTGCGTCGAGCGGTAGTTGTCCTGCAGCGTCACGATATGAGCTTGCGGGGAAAAGCTTGCGGGGAAATCGAGGATATTGCCGATGTTCGCTGCGCGGAAACTGTAGATAGACTGGGCATCGTCGCCCACCACACAAAGACCCGCGCCGGTCGGTTTCAGCGCGAGCAGAATCTCGGCCTGCAGGCTGTTGGTATCCTGGTATTCGTCGACCAGGACATGATCAAAAAGCGCACCCACGTCCTGCGCGAGCAGGCGCTCCTGCATGAGCGTATGCCAGTAAAGAAGCAGATCATCGAAGTCGAGCACTTGCTGCGCGAGCTTCACATCGACATAACGGCGAAAAAGGGTCTTGAGTTCCGCTTCCCATTCCGCGCACCAGGGGAAATTATCGGCCAGCACCTTCTGCAATGGGAAACGGGTATTGATGCAGTGCGAGTAGATGGCAAGACAAGTGTCCTTGCGCGGAAAGCGCCGGTCCTTCGATGCAAGTCCGAGCTCCTGGCGGGAGACGTCCAGCAGGTCTGCCGAATCGCCCCTGTCCATCACGGAAAAGCCGGGTTCGAGACCAGTGTGGTGCGCGTAGCGACGCAGTACTCGGTTGGCGACCGAATGAAAGGTGCCGGCCCAGGAAAGGCGCACAGCGGAGGCTTCACCATGCGCAGCCGGCGCGAGACCGCGTTGCGCGGCAAGCGCCTGGGCGACAATGCGATGGGCGCGACGCACCATCTCTGCGGATGCGCGGCGCGAGAAGGTAAGAAGCAGAATTCTATCCGGTGCTACGCCATTCAGGATGAGGTGCGCAACGCGATGAGCCAGGGTATTGGTCTTGCCGGTGCCGGCGCCTGCAATGATAAGCAGCGGACCGGAACTCCAGCCAGCGCTTGCGGATTCGGCGCCGTAACGCGCAGCCGCAAGCTGCGGGGTGTTCAGGACTGAATCCGCGGTCCTGTCGGGCGCGGGTTCGCTGGCGAGGTCGGAAAGAGACTCGGGTTGCACGCCGACATTATGGCCGAGAGCTGTACGTTTATCCAGTAGCCTGCTCTGCTGCCTGGAAATGGCGCCGTGCGCGCCCATCCGTCCATTCACCGGCTTTTTGCGGTCCGCGCTGCTGGAAACAGCGGATCAGATTTCACGACCTGCCCGATTCAAAAGCTTCCTGATTCCCCTAGGCAGCGTCGACTTGGTATTTCCAACGAAATTGTCGTGCGCATGTCCTTCCCGCCAAAGGACATCAGGGCAGGCCGAAAAAACACCTGATTGAGCCCCCGACTCCCCAGGAGTTGCCTCAGGCATGCTGGCGGTATCATTCTCGGCGAATGGCATTTATCCGCGCCATGCGCGCCGGGGTCTGTGCAATTTTCGTCATTTGTCGACCGTCGACCAGCTGACCGGTTTTTGCACGGCGACGCCATCACTGATGGTGGCAGCGCTTTTGTATCCGGCGGCCGGCGCCTGAACCACGATGTAATATAAGGGTTCAGTGGACAGATTGCGCCAGCATCTCACCCCTTCGGGCGCCACACGAACCACGCTGCCTTCGCTGACCTCGAAAGTCTCATCGTCGATCCGAAACTCGCCCCTGCCCTTGATGAAGATGTAGATCTCTTCGTTCAGTTTGTGCCTGTGGTGAAAAGGCATGGACGCTTTCGGCGGCAGTTTATTGAACGATATTTCGGAACTCGTGAGACCGAGAAGCGAATTGCAAAAAACCTTGCCTTCGACTTCGAACGGCAGCTTGGGGTGACTGAACCTGAAATTGTCCAGTCCTTCAAATTCACCCAGACTTGTCGCAGTATAATTCGTGCCTTTCCTGACTTCCGGGAGAGTTCTGTTCACCTTCATCTCCTTATTCGTTACCTTTCTTTTGGTCGACCGCCGGTTAAGCGCCTGGCGTGAGCATCGCCGGAGACAATAATCTGCCGGCAACGCTAGAGTACCGGCACGATCTTCGCGACGTTCGTGATGCGATAACCATCCCAGTAGTAACCGTAGTGCTCCCCCTGGCGGGCCGGCGACAGTGCCGGAGGGCGCAGCACCGCGCCACACTCGCCACCCGCATGCCGGACGCTGGGATACAGTACACCGTATGAATGATTGCCTTTCAGCGTATGGCCCAGCTTGCGCGAAACAACGTAGCTGTCCGGATCAAGCCATAAAGGTCTCTTTTTTCCGGCTGCCCTCAGGTCGTGCAGCGATTTGCGGATGTCGGCATAGTAAACTCGCATTTCCAGCATGATCGGTGTTTCTACCGAGAATCGGAGGAAGCGCTCGCGATGATAGCGGGTTTCATGGATTGCGGTTTCGACTGATCGGGCACAGTAGTAAATACCAAAGTTGCCGTCACTGAAGCGCGAGCCAGCCGGGTTGGGATGGGCGAATGCCGCCATAACAGGCGTTGTGCCAGGTCCGCTCAGCCGATCTGCGGGTTCAATAAGGCGCAGATCGCCTGCCTCGGCCCGCAAGCGCGGATTGGTCAGACCTTCGATGTAGTACACGTTCTCAAGATCGGCCGGATCCGCGACCCTGTCGAACAGCCCCACTGGCGGAAAACGGCTCGACACAATCCGCGCCGTAT
>VFSW01006603.1_pt1 | contig 17017 bp, 22 predicted proteins | sample 5358111 | NCBI WGS metagenome assembly VFSW01 (sample SAMN11554181, study PRJNA540505) | mine drainage metagenome | isolation source: sediment from site ElyBrook_90M | place: USA: Ely Copper Mine, Vershire, VT | collected 2017
CGATCCGCGGGGCGGGCGGGTACCTGTATAGCAGGTTTGCAACTCCTCCGACGACGACATCCAACAGCCGGGGCCGGGGGGCGATGTACCTTGTCTACCGGTTTTGAGAGGGTTTTGAAGTAGGTTTCCTCGATCTCGTCCATAGGGAGCTGAGGGGGAGTCTGCGCGCTTTTCGCGTGGAGGGGTGCAGCTGCGCACGCATCTGCAAGGGGTAATCTGAAGACCAGGAGATCACCAGGCTGGAATCCATTCAACAACCCCGGTTTCTCGGCCTCGACATCGGTGCGAAGCGCATCGGCGTGGCTGTGTCGGACGGGTTGGGATTGACGGTGCAACCGGTTCTCACGCTGGAAGTGCGTCGAAACCCGCGTGAAGACCTGCGCTCGATTTCGCGATTGGCGCGGCGATTCGGCGTGGCGGGGATCGTGGTCGGAAATCCGCTGTATCTTTCAGGCGAACAAAGCCCGCGCGCGATCAAGACGCAGGCCTTTGCCGCGGAGCTTGGAGCACTGACCGGATTGCCTGTGTATCTATGGGACGAGCGGCTGACGACCCGCGAAGCGCACCGGATTCTCTATGAAGCCGGCCACGCCCGGCAGGAGCACCGCCGCGTGGTGGATCAAGTGGCCGCAACGCTCATTCTGGCGTGGTTTCTGCCGGACAGGAGAAGCAGGTAACAGGGAAGGGGGGGTGAGTCGCCGTCAATCACCGAAAAGCCTCCAGACGAAGGCGAATCCCCGAACCAAGAATAAGGATCGCCGCTCTCTGTTGTCGCACCCGCGTATAATGAGATTTCTAGTTCTTCATCTCTCGCGGACTGAGCGAGTCAGCTCCCCGCCACGGACCATGAATGCCCGATCACATCAAAAAACAGCTTCTTGAAGAGATTCAAGTTCTCGAGCATGAACTCGCCCACGAGCTTCCCGCTGAGATCAAGAAGGCGGTAGCACTGGGAGACCTGTCGGAAAACGCCGAGTATCACATGGCGAAGCAGCGCCAGGACTTTGTGAATGCGCGCCTGGGCCAGCTCAAGCGGCGCATGGCGGAGCTTTCGCTGGTGAACCTGGCGAATATTCCGCACAATCGCGTGGGATTTGGATCGACGGTTGTGGTTTATGACTCGACCAAGGAAGTAGAGATCGTCTACCGCCTTGTGACGAGCGAGGAATCCGACGTGTCGAAGGGGCTGATCTCAACGACGTCTCCGATTGGCCGCGGCCTGGTGGGCAAAGAGGTGGGCGATGTGGCCACCGTTGTCACTCCAAATGGCAAGCGCGAACTGGAAGTTCTCAAGTTGACGACGATTCACGACGAAGCCGAAGCGGCCGCAAAGAATGGCAGCGGCACGGTTTCCGAGCAATAGCGAGGGAAAGAACGGAATGACCTGGACCAGCGCCTTTGGCCGCGCCTGCGGCTGGCTTCTCGATCGAATTGTTCACGGCCTGGCCCTCACCCGCATCTCTCCCAACGTGCTCACGTTTGTCGGCCTGATCATCAATATTGCCGCCGCATTCTTGTTTGGCCACGCCGACGCGAGCAACGCGGGCCGCATGTTCCTCTACGCGGGGCTGGTGATCATCGGCGCAGGCATCTTCGACATGGTGGATGGCCGGGTGGCGCGACGGACAAACCAGGTTACCGTTTTCGGGGCGTTTTTCGATTCCGTGATCGACCGCTACTCCGACGTGGTGCTGTTCTTCGGGCTGCTTGTCTACTATGCGCGCATCAACCACTTCCGGTACGTGGTGCTGACGGCATTCGTCATGGTCACTTCGTTGATGGTGAGCTACACACGTGCACGCGCCGAGGCATTGATCGGCCAGTGCAAGGTGGGTTTCATGGAGCGGCCGGAGCGCATCGTTCTCGTGATCCTGGGAGCCGTGTTCAATCACTGGGGCGTGATGGCTCCGGTGCTGTGGGTGCTCGCGGTGCTCTCCACAATTACCGTAATTCACCGCATTACCTACACCTACCAGAACACCAAGCACCTGGCGCCGCTTACGTGAAGGGCAGACCATGCTCTTCGCGATGCTAGCAGGAGAGCATGATTGCGGAGCAGCCCGGCTTGACTGGCTTCCATTGCACCAGGAACCTGGTCACGTCAGAGGGTTCGATGCGCCGCATGGACTCGAATTCCTTGTTCTTCTGGCTGTAGAGCAGCTTGCCGTTCTCGGAGAGCACGGCCATGGCGGGCACGCCCTTGGCCACGGGAATTCCATATCTTTCGGCGATATCCAGGTTGGCATCCATCAGGCCGATGTTCACGTGGACCAGAACGTAGTTGGAATCCAGGATGGGCCGGTTCTCGGGATTATGCAGGTAGATGTCGAGCACCTGGCAGTCACCGCACCAGTTGCCGCCAAAATCAAGAAGGATGCGTTTGTGGCTTGCCGCGGCGGATTTCAGAGCGGCGGCGATCTCCGTCCTTGCCTGTTCGGGGGCCGGATAGATATCTCGCCCCGTCGCCCCAACCGTCCCAACGGCCAGTGCACCTCCGATGACCAGAGCAACGAGAGTGACGATTTTCATAGCTCCGAGACCTCCAATCCGGTTATTTTTAGTGTGCCACAGGCGCCCGGCACAGTTTCCCTGGGCGACCGGTGCAATGTAATCTTGAAACTGGATGAGCGATCTTCGCAAGCGGCTTGAATCGGCGGCCTTCCCTGACCTTGGAGCGATGATGGAGGGGTATGCGCAAGGCGCTGTGGAGTTGGCTCGCAAGGATTTCCAGCAGAATCTGGACTTCAGTGCCGAGTCGGTGGATGTGCTGGACGAGATCCTGATCCTTGTGGGCGAGAGTCCTGAGCTCGATCTGGACTTCGAGGTGCGGCTCTGGGGCAGCTACCTGGGAGAAGTGCTTCGGCGGCGCTATGCGGGCACGTGGGAGATGACTCAGTACCCCGGGGGCACCGTAGCTGTTCCGGCGGTGGATGTGCGCGGTTCGCGGCTGTTCCCGCTGATGAAGGTGTATCGCCGGTTGACTGTCGGCGAGGAGGAAGACCTGCGCAGTTTCTATGCCATGGTTACGGAGCGGTTAGGGAAGCCGGCCCAGGTGAATTAGGCGGGCTATGGCATGGACCAATCCAAACGGGTATGCAGTGCGTTATCTCACAGCGGGCCAATATGGCTTGTGCGACAATAAAACTGTTGGATGGGGTACGCGCCTAAGGGCGGCGTACGGAGGAAATCAATGGGCGATCTATTACAGCCATGGCATCTGATTGTGCTTGCCGTTGTGGCGTTCCTGCTGTTTGGAGCCAAGCGGCTGCCGGAACTTGGCAAGGGGTTAGGCGAAGGTCTGAAGGGTTTCAAGGAAGGCCTTAAGGGAATCACGGAGCCCTCGGCTCCCACACCGACCGTGCAGCAGAACTCCACCCCGGTGCCACCGAGCACGACGCCCGTGGAGCACAAATAGGACTGGAAAGATGCCCTGCCGACGGAAGCGCAGGGCCCCAAAAGCGTGAGTATGCCTGAATGAAAAAAGGCCTGTGCGATGCGCACGGGCCTTTTTTTGCTTCTTGTGGAAGGAGTCCAAGCGAAGCAGAAGCGTTAGCCCCTGCCTCGGGGTTTTAGCGGATGTCTTGCGCGGACGGATAGTAGCCGGTCTTGGCGATGACTTCGAGGGCCGGCCTGTCGACGCGTACGTCGATCTTCCGGAACTTGCCGTCGATGACAGGCTGATGGCTTATGTAGCCGAGGGTGTACTGAGTGCGGGCCTCCTCGGCGATCTTGGCGTAGCTTTTTTCGATGCCGTTCAGGCTACGTTCCGAATCCAGGGTTCCTCCTGTGGCCAAGGTATACTTCGCCAGCAGGTTGTCGTACATGGTGAAGGGCAGGTGGATGCGGCTCACATAGCCCTCGCCCCACAGGGCCGAGGTGCCAACCAAGGTTCCGTAAACGGCAATTTGATTGGTCTGGACGTAGCGCAACACGTCTTTGTAGGTCGCCTTGCTGCCGTATTCCTTCCCGTCTGAGACCACATAAATGATTCTGCGGCGGCCCTTGGGTCGAGTTGCCAGTTCTTTTGCGGCGGCAAGAATGCCGTCGTTCAGGGTATGAATTTCCTTGGGTATGGTGATGAACGTGCCGTTTCCGGCGGATCTTCCCGATTGCAGGTTGGGGTCGACGCAGTTGCCATTTTCGCGGATATTGCAGCTCGCGAAGGGCCCGCTGTTCACGGGGGTTAACGAATCCGAGCCGACCGACTTGGTCATGGACAGTACGTAAGGAACCCGCGCACTCTGGGCGCCCGTGAAGCCGCCGGAACGGTTTTGCGCACCGTTGTTGTACGAGAAGATTGCCACCTCATCGTAGGGTGTGAGGGCTCCCTGGATGGCGCCGAGTGAGTTGTTTACCTTGGCCATGACGTCGGAGGTCAGGCTCTGGTCCACCACAAATGCGACCGAAAGCGGAAACGGGTCCACGGTGAAGAGGCGCAATGGCTCGCGTTGGCCATTTTCGTAGACTTTGAAGTCGCGAAAGGTGAGGCCGGCCACTAACTGGCCCTTTGAATCCTTGACCGTCACGGGAACTTCAACGAAGTTCACATTCAAGACGAACGTTGTGGTCTTTTCAAAACCTTCGCCGGCTGGTGGAATTTCGGGCGGCGCAGTCTGAATGCTGTCCCTGGCCGGAGCTTGTGGAGGCTGGCTGGGTGGAGGGGCCTGCTGTGTGGTTGTGCTCGATGACGAGCCGGTGGGAGCCGTCTCGGTTCCGGCGCCTGCTCCGGGCCGGATGGGACCACTGGTCACGTTAGCCAATGGGTCGGGCTTCTGAGGCGCAGGGGCATCCGGAACAGCGGAAGGCTCTTGCGTCTGTTGCGCCATTGCCGCTGGACTCCAATTGAGATTCAAACTCAGGAGCGCGGTCAGCGCTATTGCTCTTAAACCAGGCTTCACAGGTATTTCGTCCTCCCAGAACGCTGCACACGATTGCGCGCCAAAGCACTCCAATTGAGCGGCCGACTGGCCCGTGGTGGTGCTCCATCCGTCAGAGTATCAGACGCGCCGCAGGCCTGCAGGTTTGTCCGACGACGCGAGGACGGTTCGGATATGCTCTCTTCGTAGTACCTATTTGCGTCTAAAGGAGTGACATGTTCACTCGTCGTGTAATCGCTGCTCTAGTGTTGGGCCTGCCGTTTGTTTCGGCGCCGGGATGGGCACAACTCGCCCCTTCACCCGATGCGCCGCCGGTCAGCACCGCGCCGCAGGCTCCCCCGGAGGATAAATCGGTAGCGACGTTCAAACTCCAGGTGAACCTTGTCGACCTATTTTTCACGGTGAAGGACAAGAACGGCAACCTGGTTCCACACCTGAACAAGGACGACTGCACGGTTCAGGAAGACAAGCAACCTCAGACCTGGAAGAGCTTTGTGGCCGAGAATAACCTGCCGCTGACGCTTGGCATACTGCTGGACACCTCAGGGAGTCAGCAGTATGTTCTGCCGCTGGAGCAGCAGGCAGGCAGCCAGTTCCTCGATCGCGTTTTAAAGCCGAAGGATGAAGCGTTTCTGCTTTCCTTCGATGTGAATGTGGATATATTGCAGGACTTCACCAACAGTCCGCGACTGCTGGCGCGCGCCATGGACAAGGCGGAGATCAATACAGCCGGCGGCAACGGTGCGGCGGGCATTCCAGGGGCAGGGGGCGGTACAGTGCCGACCATAGGCGACCCGAAGGGGACCCTTTTGTACGATGCTGTTTACCTCACGTCCAAGGAAAAACTGAACCAAGAGTCCGGCCGCAAAGCCATGATCATTCTTACTGACGGAGAGGATCAGGGCAGCAGAACCAAGATCAACGAGGCGATCGCCGCAGCGCAGCGATCCAATGCGATGATTTACGTGATTCTTATAGCGGACACGGGTTTCTATGGCGGGTTCGGCTACAGCGGATATTCGGCGGCAAAGAAGATGGCTGAAGAGACCGGCGGCCGCGTGATCAACGTGGGAAACAACGGCAAGAAGCTGGAAGCGGCATTTCAGCAGATCGAAGACGAATTGCGCACTGAGTATGTGGGCACCTACACGCCTACGAATACCAAGCTGGATGGCACTTTCCGCCACATTGGCGTGGAATGCCGCGGCGACGGATTGAAGGTCCAGGTGCGCAAGGGCTATTTCTCGCCTACCGAGCCACGGTAGGCGTGTTCCGAGGCCAAGCAGGCCGCATCACGATGGTCCGGTCGGGGAACTCGGAGCCATAGAGTGAAAAATCTACACACCTCCGCGTCATTCGACCGCGGATTACGCAGGATGTTGCGGTAGCCGACAGAGGAAACCTCCCCTATGGGGAGCTATTTGCCGCATCTGTTTGCGGGTAAAGCATCTATTTTCATCACATTCAGGCGAGTAGTCCCCTACGAGTCCGGGGTTTGGCAAGGTGTGTGCAACGCAATGCTGCGAGTCTTCGCACCGAAACGCCGGGATACATCGGCGATGGGCGAGTTACTCGCGGAGGTTAAACATGAATAGAGCACCCATGATTTTTATTGCAGTCGCTGCATTATCCACCCTTCCCTTAGTGGCGCAGCAATCCGGCACCACTCCCCAGACATCAAACGCGCCCGGTGCGAGCGCATCCCAGGGGACCGAGCGAGCGGGCGGTCAGGAAAGCGGGGGCGCAGTGCCGGTAACAAGCACTGCCGACAGTCCCGAAGCGACATACGCAGCTTTGCGGCCCGTGAAAGGGGAACTACAGAGCAAAGTCGATTCGAAGAGCGCCAAGGCGGGAGACAGCGTGGTGGTGAAGACCACGGAGAGTGCAACAACATCCGATGGCATCGTCATTCCGAAGGGATCGAAGATCGTCGGGCATGTGACGGATGTTCAGGCGAAGGGAAAGGGGAGTGAGAACTCCCGCGTCACCATCCAATTTGACCAGGCAGAGTTGAAGGGCAGACAAAACCTGCCAATCCGGTCGGTATTGCAGTCCATCGCGCCAGCTATGGAGAGTACGCCGGGAGGGATGTCGGACGCATATCCGAGCGCCCCAATGGGCGGAGCCCCGGCCTCTGGCGGTATGAATCCTGGAGGCGCAGCCGCAGCGGGAGCAGTTGGTCCTAGCCAGGGCGCAGCGAGTGTGAGGCCGGATCCGGTACCGAATGGAGGAGCTTCCGGCATGACCTCGACGTCGCCGAACGAGGGCACCCCTGCAGTGGGCACCATAGTGGCCAGGAATGGCAATGTCGCTATCCGGACAACGGCCGTGCCGGGAGTGCTTCTGGCGAACAACGCGGACGGCCAGCCGTTTGCGAATGCGTCCGGCGCGCTTCTTGGGGCCAAGCAGGATGTCCGGCTCGCCAGCGGCACGCATGTGGTGGTGGCAGTGGCCGGGGTGGGAACGAAGAGTGGGCGATAAAAAATAGATATAACTAATTTAGATACAGCATATTTAGAGGCGCGAAACAGGGTCGGCGCTCCGGCCCTGTTTCATTTTTGTACACTTTGCATTACCTAAGTCTGGGGGGATTGTCATACCCGTAATCTGGCGCGCCAAAGGGTCGTTCGTTAGTATCGGCTGAGGTTGGAAATACTTTAGCTTTTCGAAAGTCAACTTTCGAGTTTTCCTCGTATTTCTAACCGAGGAGCCTCCATGATCCCCGATTGCATTCCCGACGAAGGCTTTGAGATCAGTCCGCGATTTCGGCGCACGATCGAGGAGAGAATTGCACGCCTGGAGCGCGACGCCAATTATGACGAAACCCGGATCGCCAGTCTCGAGAGCGGGGACCATATCCGCAGACAGATGCGCCTGGTGGCAATTGAACGCGCAGAGGCGCTTCGGATGCGGCTGTTTCTCGATCGGTCAAAGACTCGCCTGCCTCGCCCGATGATCGCACTGTAAGAGGGGCGAGCATTTTCGACCCACATATTGACGTTTCGACCACATTGAATGCGGCATTTTCTTGAGGAAAATGCCACTATGCGGCGTGGTTTCTGTATTGGGCAGGGTCGAAAATGCCGTGATGCAGCGGTCGAACGGGCGGGCAGTATAGCGGCCGTTGTCATTGAAGCGAGAGGCAGTATCGATTTATTTTTGCCGAGGAGTGGAGCACCGGGCGGGGGTTGAACCCGCGAATGCAGGTTTTGCAGACCTGTGCGTTAGCCACTTCGCCACCGGTGCCTGGGGAATGCTGCACCAAGTCAGTTCTTTTGTATCGTCGTCGGAACTATCTGACCCAGTGATCTATTTTGAACAGCCAGCCGGCTTTGGAACGAAGCCTTTTGACGGCGCGTGTCCGTAGACTAGTGGGAGACCGGAGGGCTGTCAACGGCATGCCGAAACTGGACTACTTCATCGCGGATGTATTTACCGATTCGGCGCTTGCCGGGAACCCGCTGGCCGTGGTGATGAATACCGTGAGCCTAAGCACCGCACAAATGCAGGCCATTGCGCGCGAGTTCAACCTGTCGGAGACTACGTTTGTCGAGCGCCGGGATGCGGCGGTAGAGACGGCAGAGGGCGTACGGGTGCGCATCTTCACCACCCAGGAAGAGCTGCCGTTTGCCGGTCACCCCACGCTGGGGACAGCGAGTGTTTTGAAACTGCACGCGGCTGACACCGTAAGGGAGAACACGGTGACGCTGGCAGAGAATGTGGGGCCAATCAAGGTGAGATTTGCGGCGGTCGGTGGCGAATCCGGAGCCCTCTTCGGTGAAATGATCCAGCGCGAGCCGGAGTTTGGCCCGGAGTTGGACAGGGCGGAGGTTGCTCGGCTAACCGGCCTGTCTGTGAACGACTTGGACTCCTCCATCCCGCCGCAGGTGGTTTCGACCGGAACGGCCTTCGCTATCGTTCTGCTGCGCCATGCCGAGGGCCTGGCGAGGCTCAGAGTGCGGCAGGAGGAGGCGACAGATTGGCTGCGGGTCAGGAGAGCGCGCTGGTTTTACGTACTGGGGCCGGCGGGAGCGGATCATAGCGGGGTGAAGGAGTATCGCGCGCGGATGCAGTTCAATGGCGGCGAAGATCCTGCCACCGGCTCCGCGGCAGGATGCGCCATCAGCTACCTTGTGAAGTGGAAAGCGGTTTCGTCCGGCGAACGCATCCATGTGCGGCAAGGAGTGGAGATGGGCCGGCCCAGTGACCTTTTTCTCTCGGCGAAGTCAGAATCAGACAAGGTGTGCGATGTACGGGTGGCGGGTAGCACTGTTCTTGTGGCAAAAGGACAGCTTTTCCTGCCGTGATGCACATGCTTTCAACAGGAATTCATCCTGCTAAGCTTTGTGTTCCATTAGACCTAGCTAATTTCCCTTTGTTACAAACAGTTTTCCACCACTCGTTTCGCCTCTCTTTCTCTCTTCCCATTGGCTTCCGAGGCTACTACTCTTGCCAAGCATTGAAGGAAATTCAACCGGCTTCCCAGTCGGGATCAAGTAAGGCTCCATAGCAATCTGCCACGCGGGACGCAATTATTCCCAACAACCGATTGCCTGATGTGGTCTCCGTGAGTCGTCGCGCCCGCCAGGGCCGTGCGACCTCGCGCCAGCACATCAGGCTTAAGTATCGGCTGAAGGGTAGGCCTCTCTCGCGGCTATCGGATACGGAATCTCGGCCGCGCAATACAGCTCATAGAGCGGTGGCGGAGTCATGTGTTCAATAGGTAGAAAAACGAATTTGAAACAAGGAGTGTGTTCGAAAATCATGCGGCCAAAGAAAATTATTCTCTGCGTAGACGACAATGAGCAAGAGCTTTCCGTACTCAAGTTCATGCTCGCAACAAACGGATATCGGGTGGTATCGGCCAACAATGGCCAGGAGGCAATCGGCATCTTTGCCGACACGGCAGTGGACCTGGTGCTTTCGGACTTTGCGATGCCGCAGATGAACGGCGACCAGCTTGTGAACCGGCTCAAGCAGATTGCCGCCCATGTACCGATGATCCTGCTGGGCGACCCGCAGAAGATGGGCGATCATCTGCACGGAGCAGACGCTCTGCTGGCAAAGAAGAACTGCTCGCCTCATGAACTGTTGGAGCGCATCAAGGTGATGAGCGCCCGCAAGCGCGGTCCGCGGAAAGGCTCTACGCGGATGGTTCCAACTGAACTTGCCGTTGCTTCGTGAGCATCTGGAAGCTACTTGGCATCCGCTATGAAGGGCTTCGACGGAGCGGCGGCCGGAAGCACAGGGCCGCAGAATCTTGAGCACTCCGCAGGCAATTTCCAGAACCCTATGCCACTGAATCCCGATCTGGGATTTACAAGCGCGAATCAGTGTCCCAGACGCGTGCCTACACTCGCCACTTGACGATTGGATGTGCGGGTGGGCATACTCCCCAACTGTGCCCAGGCTGGAATATTTTCTTTTACCCCAGCGGGAGTTGGTCTTTATGGATCTTGTTCTGCTTCGTGTTTTGTTTGTTGCCCTGTTAACCGTGGTCTGCTATTTCCTTCACCCGTTCGGCATGACAGGATGGGTGAGCGCGTTGGCGGGAGCCGCCTCAGCAGGCGCAGTCATTGTTTTCGAACTTCGGGTGCGCGCGCTGAGTCTGCGGCGGCTCATCGGCGCGGTGGCGGGGAGTGTACTGGGCATCTTTGGCGCGGCGCTGTTTTGCCTGGTCCTGCGTTCGGCCCCTCTGGGCGGGTCTACCTCGGCGGTGCTGCAGATCTTCGTTCTGCTTCTGATGACGTATGTGGGTCTGCTGGTAGGAGCCAATAAGGGCGACCTGCTGAATCCGGCAGCGCTGGGGACTATTTTCAGCGGGGAGCGGGTTTCGCGGCGCAGCGCCAAGGTACTGGATACGAGCGTGATCATCGACGGCAGGATCGCCGACATTGCCGAGGCCGGGTTTATCGACGGCATGATGGTGGTTCCGGAGTTCGTGCTACGGGAATTGCAGATTGTGGCCGATTCCACCGACTCGTCCAAGAGGCAAAGAGGCCGACGCGGCCTGGACATGTTGCAGCGGATGCAATCGAACACCAACCTGCAGGTTCAGATTGTCTCCGACGACTTTCCTTCCATTCGCGAGGTGGATCTGAAGTTGTTGGAGCTGGCGAAGAAGTGGGAAGCCAAGGTAGTGACCAACGACTTCAACCTGAACAAGGTGGCTCACCTGCACCACGTGGAAGTGCTGAACATCAACGACCTGGCCAATGCGCTCAAGCCTGTGGTGCTGCCTGGAGAACGCATGACCGTGCTGATCCTGAAGGAAGGCAAGGAGTACAACCAGGGAGTCGGCTATCTTGACGACGGCACGATGGTGGTAGTCGATCACGCGCGAAAGATGATTGGACGCGCAGTAGATATTACGGTGACCAGCGTGTTGCAGACGGCAAGCGGGAAGATGATCTTCGGTAAGCTGGATGAGAATGGCAAAGGCGGCGAGACGTCGCGTCCGCTTCCCGCGGAGATTACACACTAATCCCTGGATCAAAGGACGCGACCGTGGAAACCCGGGAGCGTTTGCTGCTCAGTACTTTTGTATTCCGGGGTCGATCTCATCGCTCCAGGCGAGTATGCCGCCCGCGAGGTTGGCGACACTGGGATACCCGGACTGCTTGAGGAACTCCGCGATGCGCTGGCTGCGGGCGCCGCTGCGGCAGTGCACGACGACTTCGCGGCTGGGGTCGATCTCGGACAGGCGCTGCGGAACGTCGTTCTGCGGGATCAGCGTCCCGCCGATCTGCGCAATTTGAAACTCGTAGGGTTCACGCACATCGATCAACTGCACCTCCTCGCCCGCATCGATGCGGCGCTTGAGTTCCCTGACTGTCATCTGCGGGATGCCGTTCTTCATGTTCTTCTCCTGGGGCGTCTCCGGCACAATGCCGCAGAACTGTTGGTAGTCGATGAGCTTAGTGACTGTGGGGCTGAGGCCGCAGACCGGGCACTCGGGATTTTTGCGCAGCTTGAGCTCGCGGAACCGCATGTTGAGCGCATCGATCAGCAGCAGGCGGCCGGCGAGGGATTCGCCTTTGCCCAGAATCAGCTTGATGACTTCAGTTGCCTGCATGACGCCGACAAGACCGGGAAGAATGCCCAGCACGCCGCCCTCGGCACAGCTTGGCACTAGGCCGGGCGGTGGCGGCTCGGGATAAAGGCAGCGGTAGCATGGCCCCTTTTCGGTGGCAAACACGCTGGCCTGCCCCTCGAAGCGGAAGATGGAGCCGTAGACATTGGGCTTGTGCAGCAGAACGCAGGCGTCATTGACCAGGTAGCGGGTGGGGAAATTATCTGTCCCGTCGGCAACGATGTCGTAGTCTCTCAGGATCTCGAGCGCGTTGGCGCTGGTGAGCATGGTGTCATGCTTTACGACGTTCAGCGCCGGATTGAGCGCCTTGAGCTTCTCTTCCGCCGAGTCGAGCTTTTTGCGGCCGATGTCCTTGGTGGAGTGGATAATTTGCCGTTGCAGATTGCTCGCGTCCACTATATCGAAGTCCACCAGACCGAGGGTCCCGATGCCGGCGGCGGCGAGGTAGAAGGCAAGGGGAGAGCCTAGGCCGCCGGTACCGACGCAAAGAACGCGAGCGGCTTTGAGCTTGCGCTGCCCTTCCATGCCTACTTCAGGCAGGATCAGGTGGCGTGAGTAGCGCGACAGGTCGTCGGTCGTGAGTTCAGGGAGCGGTCTGGGTTCTGTAATGGTGGCCATGGTCTTTTCTTGTAGGGTTGGTTATCTGCCGCCGGCAATGGAGGGAATGATGGTGAGCGTATCGATGGGCGTCACGGCTGTCGCTTCCTTGGCGGGGAGATAACGCACATCTTCGTCGTTGAAATACAGGTTAACAAAAGCGCGCAGCCTGCCGTCGTTGTTGAACAGGTGCTTGCGCAACTCGGGATGGGCCAGGGTGAGGCCGTCGAGTGCTTCGGCGATGGTGGTGGCGTCAACCGTCACCGTGTCGGAGCCGCCCGCAAAGGGCCGCAAAGGTGTGGGGATGAAGATGTTCATGTGCAAGGTTCTCCGTCTGCCTATGTTTAGATGAGCCAAGGTGTCGATGGGATGATGAAATGCACGGCTACGTCCCAAAAGATTCCCATTTGCAGGGAAGATGCTGTCCTCGGCAAGTGTCGAGCAAGACAAATTCCAGTGGGCAGCTCGTTGGCTTAATCGTCGACCAGGATGGTCTCCTGCTCGAATCGCTTGTCTTCTTCGGTTACACCGGCGAGCAGAAACGAATTGGTGACGGCGGCCTTGCCCAGGGAGACGGCGGTGATGACATAGGAACAGCCCAGCCAATGGGCTTCGGAAAGATCGGTGAGAGACCACTGCGCGAGATGGTCGGGGTGGGAATGGTAGAAGCCGGCGATTTCAAGGTTCTGGCGGCGCGCCACACGTTCGATCTTCACGAGTTCAAGAGGTGCAATCTGGTAGCGGTTGTGCGCCGAGTCCGTGCGCATGTTACCCGCCCTGACAGCCGCTTCAATGCGCCAGCCTTCCGGTGTGGAGTTGCCAATCAGGGCGCCGCAGCACTCATGCGGATACGTCTCCTCGCCATGGGCGCGGATCGCATCGTAGACCACTCGAGATAGACGCAGGGTGCTCACACTTCCTCCCAGAAGCGTTCGCTCAGGTACTTTTCCGCGCCGTCAGGAAGGACGGTGACGATGACGGCATGGTGGCCGGCGGAGGCTTCTTCGCGGGCGATTCGCAGGCAGGCCACAACGGCTGCTGCCGCGGACGGACCCACAAGCAGGCCCTCTTCGCGAGCGAGCCGCTTGACCATTGCATAAGCCGCCTCGGTCTCGATCTCCAACGCGCGGTCTGCCAGGTGCGGATTGTAAATGGCGGGAACGATGGAGGTTCCCATGAATTTAAGCCCTTCAAGACCATGAAAGGGTGAATCGGGCTGAAAGCTGATGGCCTGGAGGGCGGGGTTCTGCTGCTTCAGGTACCGCGACGTGCCCATGAACGTGCCGCTGGTACCAAGCCCGGCGACAAAGTGCGTGACTTGACCGCTGGTCTGCCGCCAGATCTCGGGGCCAGTGCCCTGATAGTGCGCGAGCCAGTTGGCGTCGTTGGAGTACTGGTCAGCGTAACAAAAGCGATGCGGTTCGTTTCCCGCAAGTTCACGGGCGCGTCGTATTGCGCCGTCGGAGCCCTGGTCCGGGTCGGTCCAGTCGACCGTGGCGCCGTAAGCCTGGACGATGCGTTTGCGCTCCGGCGAGACGTTGGAGGGCATGGCCAGATGTACCGGAAACCCCAGGGCGGCGCCCAGCATGGCAAACGCGATGCCGGTGTTGCCGCTGGTGGCATCGAGCAGGGTCTTGCCGGGTACGAGTAGTCCGCGGGTCTGCGCATCCCTGACCATTGCGGCGGCGGCCCGGTCCTTGACGCTGCCGCCGGGGTTGGCCCACTCGGCCTTGCCCAGCACGGTGATGCCCTGGAGGTCCCGCGTGAGTTGCTCGAGCCGCACGAGGGGCGTGTTGCCGATGCGTTCAGGCAGGAGGGAGCCGGGGACGGTTTGGGTGCTGTCTGTTGCCATGCGTCATTGCCCTGGGCGCGTCAACTATGCGAGATTGAAGATGCGGGATGATGACTCTCATCCTTCTTTCATCCTCGCAGACTGGACAGCGATTATGGCACGTAAATCCCGCAATCCGAACTTTGAGCAGACACTGGAGGACTTGCGCGCGCAGTCATTCGATGTGGCAGACTTTGCCGGGGTGGCAGGCGGGAAGCTGGTGAGCAAGCATGGGGCCGCGGCGGTGCTGGTTGGTTCGCCGTCCCGGGACGATGACGGTGCGGGTGCGCTTGCGGTGCGCCCGGGGATCCTGATCCGGGGAGAGGTGGCGCGGTTGCTTGATCGCGGCTACCAGAAGTTCATTAGAACCAGCCAATTTGAGCTGCCTGCGACGGCAAGCCAGTTGCAAGCAATTCACCAGTTCACTGAGGAGCTGAACAAGGTGACGGGGGCCATGGGTCTCTATAACGAGGGGCTTGGCACCACGAGCGATGTCTACCAGTACGACCGTTTACGCGGACGGGAAGCTCCTCAGGCCACGCCGGCCCGGCCATGGGAATTGACCGGCGGACACTGATTGTTCGAGTGTCCGGGCGTGGAGAGGCATCGGAGTGGAAGAGAAGCCGGAGAGCCTTTCTGTGGAGCGCCCGGAGCGTCGGAGCCAACCCCGCTACGGGGTGGATGACAGCGCTACCCTTCTGCTTCTGAACAACGGCTGCAATGTGTCGTGCAACATCCTTGAGCTCAGCCTGGGAGGTTGCCGTTTGCGCCTGGCGCGGGAGATTCGGGTGGCCTTGCCCGCACTGGTCGAAGTGACGTTCAAGGTTCGTAGCATTGCGTTCAGGCTGAGCGGCGTGACGCAGTGGAGCGACGGCAAACAGACCGTAGGTATCCGCTTTGGCGAGATGAGTTCTCGGCGCCGCGAGGAACTCGCCGACCTCCTGTCAGAGATTGAAGCCGATGTAGCGGCCAAGGAAGCCAAGGCCGCGGCAGAGAAACTCGCTGCGGAGAAAGCGGAAGCGGACAAGCTGGCCGCCCGGCGATTGACCGCGGAGAAACAGGCTGCCGAGCGGGAGGAGCGCGAGCGGCTGAATCGCGAGAAGCTGAACCAGTTCAAGCCGAGCCACGCGAATCTTTCCGCACCTCGATTCGTGCAGGAGAGAGCGGAACTGAAGAAGGCAGCCGGGGTGCCGGAGGTCGAGGAGGAGCAGGAAGGGCATCCTGGCCCGGAGCCGGTTACCTTGCCCACCAAGCGGGAACGGCGGGCGCAGATGCGTCACTCCGTGGATACGAATGCCACGATTTTTCTGGTGGATGTTGCATCGCGAGAACGGGGACGGATTCTCGACGTGAGCCTGGGCGGGTGCAAGATTCATTCCGAGGAGCGCTTTCCTGTTGGCATCTATCGGCGGGTTGAGGTGGAGTTCGTATTGGATGGCCTGCCTTTTCGGCTCGGCGGGGTCACACAGTCGCTTCATGACAAGCGGACGGTGGGCATCCGGTTTCTCGACATGAGCGAGCGCAAGCGGGAACAGCTCAGGCAGGTTATTGAGGAACTTGACCAGAAGCGGGGCGATCCGGAAGAGGACGAAGCCCAGCCCCAAGGCCAGGGGCAGCCCCAAGCCGAGATCCGCACCTCGCGCTGAGCCTGCATCTTGCCGCGATGTCGCTTCTTGCGGGGCAGATGGTCAATCGCGCGCTGATGCTCGATCGAGTTCGGTGGCGGCTTCCTCCCCGATGGTCGGGGCGATTTGTTCAAAATTGACCAGCGTTGAGGAGGAATGGATGAGCATAATTGCACTGCGCCTCGACGAGGTGGGTTGTCTCATCCAGGTCTTCCATTCCCGGCGTGTGGCGAACAGCATAACTTGGCCCTACGGATCGCCCCACGGAAGATCAAAACAACAAAGCGGCAGACTGCAAGGGAACAAGAGGGATGCCAATGCGCGACATTGCCGAACTCACAGTGCTCTTACGCGCACCGACAGAGATGCCCGATGGCCTGAAGCTGGCCAGAGATGATTTTCGGGAGGGCTGGAATCGTGTGCGGACATACAATGCAAAAGGGCTTGAGAAGAAGATCAAGGCCCGCCGGTGGGAGTTCATACCCGCATCCAAGTGCATTGTGGCGGCCGGGCTGGGCGAGAGCCCAAAGCAGGCAATTGCCCGGGCGCTCGATCACGCGCTGGCGCAGGTCAGCTCGCATTTGAATGCCATCGAAATCAGAAACATTCAAACGACGCAGTATCCGTGGTTCTGGGTGGTTCGGCTGAGTGTGAATGCATTCCGCATCCAGCAGAGTGAGGCAATGCCCGTTCCGGAAGGTCAGACTTCATTTTCAGACCGGCTGACGGAAGAGCAGCGTTGCATTCGACAGATGGACATGGATAGGATTCCTGAGACCGGCAGTCCGCTCTCGAATCAGTTTTCCGCCGCATCGCTTACTTTGTAAAACTCAGCATTTGTAGCGCTCAGCGCGAGGTGAGCCCGAGCGGGCTTTCCCTGCCATTTCTGTCGGAAAACCGCGCTGAAGCGACCAAAGAAACGGGTCAGGCTGGAGTTCAATCGGCAGGAAGTTGCGATTTCCGCGCGTGAAAAGGCGAACAAAAAGGGAATAAC
>VFSW01006604.1_pt1 | contig 17015 bp, 22 predicted proteins | sample 5358111 | NCBI WGS metagenome assembly VFSW01 (sample SAMN11554181, study PRJNA540505) | mine drainage metagenome | isolation source: sediment from site ElyBrook_90M | place: USA: Ely Copper Mine, Vershire, VT | collected 2017
CTGCCCGCGGGCACTACGAACGGGCCGCGGCTGGTGATTGCCTGCACACCGGACCCGCAGCCCGGCACCAGTGATGGCAGCGTCCAGGGGATGAAAGGGGCCGTCGGGAGGGGTGCGATGTTGGCCGCGGAGATGGTGTTCTGAGCGTAGCCGAGCGTGATCACATAAAGACCTACCCAGCCCGCATCAACCGGTGGCGTAAGCTGCGCTCCGGCTGTCGCCGCAGCGCCTGGCTTAAGTTGCAGTGCCACGCGCTGAGTTCGCTGCGTATTTTGTGTTGTCCCTGCATTGTTGGGACCGCTGTAGGGCTGCGCCGGGTTGGCAGCGTTATAATAGGGCAGAACGACTGGGCTGGAGTCGCTCTCCTGCAACGACGCCTCAATCAGGTAATTTACCGCTTGGCCAGAGCTGGTCGGAGCAGAGCAGGAAAATGACGTGGGAGTGACGTTGACTCCCATTTTTACTAACGGGTCAGCGCTGTCGGCAGGCAGAGAGCCATAAGCCAGCGGATCGATCACGCTGAGTTGCGTAATGCTTCCTGGCGCTACACTGACGCTCATTGAAGCTGGACTGGTGGGGCTGCATGTCAGGCCGTCAACGACCGTGTTTCCTCCGAGTACTGCCTGGGCTAGATATCCCATGGCGATCATCATGTTCCGATTAAGAGAAAGAACATCGGTATCGAGAGGAATGCTTCCTGGATAGACGATATTGCGATCCATAGGGACCTCCTTTCGAGCTAACTAACGATCCTAAGCCAGGCGATCGTCGCAGTCGGCGCGACTGCGGCAACCGTCGCGGCGATATCGAGATCGGTCACCTGATTGTCGATCATGGTGGTGGTGGCATACAGTATCGACCCGATACCGAACCCGCCGGCCGATGCCCCCCACCCAGAGACTTGTGCGATGCCGGAACCAGTCGGTCGGTAAGCGGTCACGAAGCACTGATAGGGAAGCGTCAGCGTACCCCACCCGCCGGTAGCGCCGTAGGCAAGGCCGACTGCAGCATTGCTTGCGCTGCCGTAGCCGCCGGTGTCCGCGGGCCGCAACGGCTCGAAGATGATTGGTGCGTGGCCCGTCAGGTCGGTGAGCGCTGCACTGATTGCTGCGCGTGTCGCGCGGTCACGGAATAGTTCGCGCTGGATTCGCTGGCGCAGCGCACTGTCACTTTCGCCAGTCCCCCGCACGAGACTAGTACCAAAATAATCCTGTGCGATCACGTCGAGCCATATATCGCTCGCAGTGGAGATCCGGGTCTGCGATGTGACATACCCTAAAAGGTCATAAATCCAGGCCCAGGCAGTTCCCAGGCCAGTGAGCACCGCATCCAGGATTGGTGTCTCGTCGGCAAACCATCGCGCCGGCAGTACCGCGCGGATGCGCGCGGTCATGTCCTGTGTATCTCCGGTCATCTCAGCTTACCGCGATGGTGCCGCTTTTCACGACCCCGTTCACAGGAACCGCCAAGTCGTCTCCCAAGCCATTGATAAATATAGAGGATACGTTGGTGATTGCCGGGCTTGCGGCATATGCTAGTTGGGCGATTTTCGTGACTGGGAGGCCGATGCCGATCCCTAGTCCGTTGATGTAACTGCTGATGCTCTGGCCGACTGCGGCAACCACGCCGGGCTTGGATGTACCAGCAGCGACGGTGATCGACAGGCTGATTTGCGCGGTGCTGACGGCGGGTGGCTGGACCGCGAAACTGGAGCCGATTGGGCGTACCGCCTCCACCGCAGTCGCTACGGTGGCGATCAGTGCCGTCGGTGGTTGTCCTGTGCCGTCATCGACCGTGATGAGAAAGCTACCGAGTCGTGAACTACCCACAGAATCGACGTTTTCCTGGATCGTATAGTTGATCCCCTGCTGGATGCTGCTGACGGCGTAACCCACCGCCAGCGGCGTGGCGCGGGATCGGCTCTGGATGAAGTTTTGGAATCGTGCGCGCAACGCTGCGTCGGCTTCGGCGTCCATCCCGCCCTGCAGCGCGGCGGGGTTCGTGACCAGGTCTACGCCGGGTATGGCGGTCACTAGCTGGGTGATAGCCCCTGCCTGAACATTGCCGGCGCTCCCGGCACTTTGGCCAACCACCGGAACGGTCAATGCGGACATACCGCCGCCGATTAGATAGCCGTTGGAGTTAGGAGTCCACGCTGGATTGGTGGCATCGGTCGTGACGCCGAAAGTTTGCGTTCCGTCAGCTGTACGGACCAGAGCACCGGCTGGTACCAGGGCCGAGCTGGTAGGCGTATAGCGGGAGAAGGTGACCAGTCCGCTTGCCGCGATCCCCGGAAGGCGGGTGAGCGTCATATCGGCCATCCAGCTGTCGAGGTCCGACCCAGTGCTGGTTGCGGCTCGGGTCATTTGGAGTACTTGCAGTATAAGCCACTGCAACCAGAGCGCGACGGAAGCGTTGGCTTCGAGGATGGCTCGCAAAGTGGATCCGACTGTTAGATCCACCAGCTGGACAGCCGCCGATTGTACCGCTGCGGCCATATTCTGGATCAGGTTACCGAAGGACTGGAGCGAAAGCTGCATGAGCTAGGAACCTACCGAAAACGTGAGGGCCTGGGTCTTTCCGGTCGGCGCGTCCTGGTAGCGGATGTGGACATAGACGGTCCCGACCGCTCCGGCTGGCGAGGTCGAAACATCGATGACCGGCTCCGGTGTTCGTGCCACCTGTGATTCCTTGAAAATTTGGCTGCGCACTATCGCACGGATTTGTAGAATGTTGGCAGGCCGCCCAACGAATCTCGCGAGACCCGCGCCAAAATCCGGCTGCCAAATGTAGTCGCCCGGGTTGGTCAGAAGCCGCCGGAGTACGCGCTGCTGTCCCAGCTCTGCCCCTGCCGCGACCGCGAGGTCTCCCGTAGAACCGATTGTCAGATCGGCTCCCCATTGTTGTGACAGATCGGGCATGGGCGTTCAATCCGGTTCGGAGGTCAAAGACGTGGCGTAGCCATTGGTTTGTTGATGGGTGTGGGTGTCGTAATGACCGCGCAAACCAGACAAGGTTCCGTGCTCGTCCGCGATGTTGCCGCCCGCCAGGACGTCTCCGGTTACCGTCACCGTTCCTTGAACGTTAACCGGTCCAATCATCTCAATGACGCCGCTGTTGCGTAACCGCAGTGTGCTACCGCTGGCGTGGACCAGCCACATCTCTCCCGGCGCCGCTGGTGGCGGGGGATCAACCTGAGAGAAGCTACGACCAACGATAACCCCGTGATCGGCGTCCCCCTCCTGAGCCAGCACCAGAACCTGATCGCCCGGGGTGGGTGGGCACCAAATGCCCCAGCCGGTGCCTGTGGAGGGTGACAGGATCGGTAGCCATCCGCTCAGTACGCCTTCAGGCTGCAGCATGACCCGTGCCGTTGCGGAGGCGGGATCGACGGAGCTGATCAGTCCGAACCGTGGGCGTGCTGTTCCGTTCTCGACCGTACTTGCGACCGTTTTGAAGATATTAGCAAGTCGTTCCATGATCTTACTCCGTCATCGCGCCGACTGTATCACTGGGAGTTATGGTCTGCGTGCGCGGGGATGTGTTTTTGGCTCGAATGCGCTGCGAATATCCGTGGTCGAGACGAAATTCCCGTTCGATCGTATCGATAAAGTACACTTGATCGAAATCCGTACTCGTTCCATCGATCAAAAGAGTACTGCGCGGCGTCAGCGTCAGTTCGCCAGGCATCCGCAGATCAATCACTCGCTCGTGCAGACTGAGTTCGGCAAGCCGGGTCTCCGCGAATTGCAGAGCCTGGTTTGGTGTCAAGTTCGGCCGAACATACACGTATCGCTGTGGTGCGGATGGGATTCCTGTTGCGCCAGAGGCGCCCCCACCCCGTACGGTCTGGGTGAATGCGCTCTTCTGTCGAGAGTTCCAGCTCTTTACCGTGACTTCGATGTCCCGCGCCAGGGTCAGGGACCGCTGCATCCTGAGGTCAATTAGCATGTCTGGGCGCAACACGCGCGACGGAGGGGTGCTGGCTGGCTTCGGTTGGAAATAGAGCGTGGTGCCCTGCACGAAAATGTCGAACCCTTCCAGGCGCGCAAGGAATACCAGCAGGTCCCACTCCGTCGTGGCATGGCTGAACTGGTCCAGCGTGATGCGGTCATGCTCGTTCTGATAGTAGCGACCGACGGGTACTGTCGTGGGCATCACCGCCGGCGTCAAATTGTGGCGGGCGGCCAGAAGGATTGCGATCTCACTTGCCGTCCGGTTGCTGAACGTCTCCTGGGTCCGGGCTTCGATCAGGCTGGCAGTCAGGTCGCGTCCCCTTACTTCAATGATGCCGGCGAGAGGATCAAGCGCCAGCTCATCGGCCTGACCCTGGATCAGACTGACAAACGCCATTCCGTCCAGGCTGTATTGAAGATCGAACAGAATGCTTCCGGCCGCGGCCCAGTAGGCGGTTGTTGCCACCGGATCTGCGCCCAGTGCCAGAGAGATGTGGAACCGGTCGGCTGCGTAATAGTTGTTGGTGACCACGTCCGCGGCCATGACGCCCGCGATGGGCGTGCCGTTCGCCATAAGGCGAACCGCAGGCTGCCTCCAGGTTGGGAGCAGGCTACTGGGGAGCAATGCCGCCTCCAGCGCTAGGGTTCGGGTCTGGAATCAGCAGCGTCGTGACGCCGGTCAGCATGGGATCCGACAAACCGTTCTGCTGCGCAATCCGCAGCCATTGTGTGGCATCGCCCAACTCGGCGGCGGCAATCTGGAACAGATTGCCACCGGCGACGGTTTTGGTCTGCATGACTCAGGTGCTCGCATTCGCCAGGTTGGTGCCAAGGCGACCCAGATACCCACGGGCGGCGGTTAGCACCCCCAGTTGCTGGGCTGAGGCCGTCGCAGCGGCCAAACTTGTTGGGCCTTCTGCGGCTGTGGCCGCCGCCGAGGGTGTCAGGCTTTCCAGCGCCGAGCCGGTGCTGGCGATGGTCTGGTCCAATGCCTCTACGCTCGTCGCAACCGTGGCCTGGGCGGCGACATATGCGGCGGTGCCGCGGACCGTACCCCCTGGAGCCATGACAGCCGCCTGCACGCCGCTCAGGTCGACACCCGTGCCGCTGGCCAGGCCGAGCGCCGCCGCCGCGTCTGCGGCCGCATCGGCGGCCAGGGACAGGGTGGCCTTGATCGCCGCACTTGCTTCGTCGCGCAGCACGGTGCAGCTAAGGCGGTATGGGATCCAAGCAGGATTCTCGTAGTTTGCCTCGAATTTCCCGATCAGGACGGTGTAGAAGAACACGTCCCAGGTCAGTGGCAATGGTTGTCCGACGACCCGCAACTCGTCGACCAGACGGGCGCGCAGGCTCGCGTCGGTGCCGGTGAATGTTCCGTCGAACGAGATGTCCGCGTCGTCGCGTCCCAGGACATCGATGACTCGCTGCCCATTATAGAGGCGATGAACCCCAAGTCGCTGCGCCCCGCCGAAATTGATTCGCTGTGGTACCTCCAGACTGGTGAAGGCGACAGGTCCAAGCAGTAGGGCGATGTCGAACATGCAATCCCGTCACTAACCTTGTATTTGACTAAATTGGTGTATCGGTCGTGTTTTCTTCGCGTTGCAATCGCCGGCATTGTAGCGGCAGGGAGCAGCATGGAGCCACACGACTTGTAAGGGAATCCTGAGACTTCCCGTGCCAATTCGGTCGGCCGCGTCCTCCCGGCCCCGAACGACAAGGCGGCACGTGATCCGTGGCTGATCCATGTGAACCTATCCCGCTGCAACACCGGGCCAGATCGGCGATACCCGCGGATCTGGACCCGAATAGCCGGACCTCGGATGGTCTAGCTCGCGGGCGATGAGATCGGCTACGATCCGTCCGAACCGCGTGCCATCCAGTATCAGTTCGGCCTCCGCAGGGAGCGCCTGGCCCTGCGGCATCGTGCTAGCGACCGGCGCGGAGGCTGCGCGACGGGGTTGCTGGATGGCACCCAGACCGGCGTCGGTCCGGCCGGCTCTCCGGTGGATCGGCGCTACCGTATGGCTGGGAGACGCGGGGTGCACGTCCAAGCGGCTGGACGGAAGAATTGCGACGCGATGTGCGATGCTGATCGGGCGCGTTGGTTCGGCCATGGCGGAGCGCGACCCGGCCACGCGCCGTGCCCCGGAAAGGCGTGCCAGGCGACCGATCTGTTCCGTCAGCCGTCGCGTCGCCGTGGCGAGTGGCCGGAGATCGATAACGGTGTGAGAGCTCTGTATGGTAGCGTGCTCCTTCGGGGCGAACCGGGCCGCGCCGCCAAAGGCTGCCGCGCGAGCGGGCGCTGCTTCCGGGGTAACGCCAGCGCCGGGTCGACGGGGCTTCACGTCCGCCTCGTCCCGAGCGCCCCGAGTGACGGCGGCTGGGTGGCCCGAATGGTGGCCGCCCGGGACGGTTCGGGTGATCCGCTCCATGCGCGCCGTCGCGGCAGTGCCCGGCGGACGGATCAGGAGCGGGCCAAGCATTGGCCACTGGCCACTGGGATAGTTTGGAATACGCAACCGGGCTGGGTCAGATTTGGTTGGTCTTGGTGACGCGGCACCTAGGCGTGACCAGGACAGATGCTGGAGGAGTGCGATCGGTTTGGGATCTCTGGGTCGTCCAGTGGGATCGCCCGCCGTGGCACCAGGGGTGTTCCGGGTGCTCCGGCCCGCCGACAATCTTGGGGCCGCGCCGGAACCCGGCCCCGGCCCAACCAATAGGGCGCCGACCGCCGAGGGTGTCGGCCGCTGATCGCCAAGTCTTGTCAAAGCCCGCATCCGCGCGGCAGACGCCTCCGTTGCTCGGTCCAGCGTCAGCAGAGAAGCGCGCATCCGCGTCAGCCCGGCGGAGACATCGTCGGTCAGCGCGAGCCGGATGCCGATCGTATAAGCGTCGATCATCCCACGGTGTCCCGAAGGGTACCAATGGCGGCGTCAGAGATTTCGGCGACGATCACCGGAGCCTCCGCCGCGGCGGAGGGTGCGAGGAACGGGCGTGGTGGATCAACGCGCGTGCCGCATTCCTGCGGCGCCGCGGCGGGATCGTTCGATCCCACCACCACCTCATTCTCATGGATCGATCTGGCGATCGAGGCGCGAAGCGCGCCGGTTTGCAACCAGGGTGCATCATGGTTGTCGCCCGGTACACCGGAGAGACGCTGGCGAACCGCTGCCTGCAACCCACTCGCCGCGTGGTCCAGGGCCGGGCGGAGCGCGTGATCCAAATCAATCCGCCGCAACCGGTCGGTCAGCGCCTTCAATCCCGTCACCTCGATCACGTCGTCTCCTGCCAGCTCATCGTGGCCCAGTCGAATGCACGTCCGTCCAGGCTGCCCAGCGCCACGACGAACGCCAGGCGCTCGTCCTCGGGAAGGCTGAACGCTACGTCGAATGGCACCCCGTTCCTGACCAGGTACAAGCAGTCGATCAGGTCAGGGTGCCGGCTCAGTTTCCCGCGTTGGCCAGGGCTTCGGTGCGGTCGGTCTCGGCATCCAGGGCCGTGGCAACCGCCTCGATCCCGGTATCGCCGAGCCGGCCGACCAGCGCCTCGATTTGTGCCTCGTTCCCCGGTACCGGGACGGGCACGCCGTCGATCGCGGTGACGCACCACGCCAGCGCCGCCATTCCCAGCCATGGCTGGTTTTGCGCAAGCACCGGTCCGGCTGCCTTGAACAAGCGCAGCCGATCGAGCGCGTTCAGTCGGCGCAATATGATGCGTCGTCCGTCGGCATCGGTCACCTCGTCCGGGCCGACGCCGGTCGCCAGCACTATTTCGGTCGGTGTCATCATACCCGCCGCCGGCGCGAGGCGAAGAAGTCCAGCGTCTGCTTCACGCTGTTATCGCCCTTCCATTGACCTGAGCTGGCTAATTTGAAGGTAGCGTTATCATACTGATATGTCGAGACAGACCCGTCCGTTTCGTTGATATACTGGTACATAGTCCCAGGAACGGCCACGGCGCCGTTATAATACTGCTGTTCGGCCGCAGCGATGAAGTCGTCAGCGACCGAGTTGCCGCGCTCCAGATCGAAGCTACCCTCCCAACCCTTCGGTAGCTCCACTCCAAGCGGGGTCCCATCCAGCCGACTGACGCGCACCGACTGGGTAACCTGGCGCGCTTCGAACCCTGTCACATGAGCCAGGTCCACCCGCCCCGCCGGTCCCATCACGACCAGCTGGGTATCGCGACCAACCGAGAAATTTGTCAGAGCCATGATCAAGCCTCCTTACGCCGGCTGGCCGGTCGGAAGGGTCTGACGCGAGACCTGTACCGTCTGGCCGCCCTCCATGTTGACGATGAATTTCTCGTTGATCGCCTGGTACTGCACCTGAGCATCTGACTGGACGTAACCCAATCCGGTGCGGCTGGGCGGATTGTTCGACGTGTCGCATACCACGCTGAATGGCAGCGATCCGTCGGTGCTGCCAAGCAGGCCCTGCCCTAGCATATTCTGCAGGAAGCTCAGCTGCGTTGCACGGATCCGTTGGAACAGATTGGCGTTGATCACCTGACCCACATACTGGCCCATGCCGGACGCCAGCGTCGCGGCGATATAATTGGTCAGGCGCGTGTAGTTATCGCCGTTCACGGCCGGATTGGACGAGGAGTTATGTCCGCCCCGCACGCCCCAATAGGTTCCGCCCGGCTGCGGGTTCGAGATCACGTCGATCCCCGCCGAAAGCAGCGCCGCCAGATCCGCCGACGAATAGGACGTGCTCTGCCCCGACCCCGGGGTTCCCGATTTCTGGCTGCCCACCACACCGTACAACGGCTTATTCAGGCTGGACTGTTCGGGCGAAAGATTGGCCAGCCGCCCGGCCGCGAATCCCTGCGGTGAGACCAACCGGATGACGTTGTTGACCTGATCGGACCACCACAGCCAGTCGCCGAACATCAGCTTCGTCCCGTAGCTGTCTAGCCCTGCCTGCCCCTTCACGGTGACGGCGTTCTGGATGGTATCCCCGGCCGGTCCGGTCAGGATCATGTAGACCCCTTCGTCCAGTCCGAACCCGGCCTGGCTGGTCCATTGCGAGGGATCGTCCGCGTCCGCCAGCAGAGCGATTCCGCATCCCTGGCCGCGCAGTGCATACATCCCGGTCCGCGGCGGAATATCCACGCCGACCAAAATTCCAGCGGTGATATTGTTCGCTCCGTCCGCGCCGGCGGTGCCGGAGCCCAACCCCAGCGCAAAACCGGTCGGTGTCAGCGCGGTCGCCGCGGCATTGGCAACCACCAGCTGCGACGGCCCGCGCTGCGGCCCCAGACCCGTGTTTACCGCCGCCGCCAGGGCGTTCCAGAACGCCGTGCCAGTCCCCGAGATATTGTCGTACACCTCCGGCTGCAACCCCGGCAGCGACACCGTCAGCCGCCAGGTCGCGGGCTTCGAGCCTGCGCCCAGGGTCAGTACGATCTGGTTCCCCAGCGACCCGCTATACAGCGCGGTGAAGGTAAACGCCGTGCCCGGCGCCATTGCCTGCGCGGCCGCATCGGTGCCGTCGGTTACCCGCACGCAGCGGAAATCCTGCGCGCCCTGCTGGACCGCGGTCGCGACCTGCGTGCCCATATCGTATTTGCGCGCCAGGATTGGTCCGAAGCCCTGAGCGTAATCGGCCATGGTAGCCACGATCACCGGTTGCCCTACCGGACCCCAGGACGCAGTCCCGACAACCCCGACCACATTGGTGGGCACGCCGTTCAGCACCAGATTCTGCGGTGGTACAATCTGCACGTACAGATCGGGGACCACCAATGCTGTGGTATTGATATCGCCTTGCTGGACAATCGGCATGGTTCAGCCCTTCCGCGCCAGAGCGATGACGCGCACGACGTCCATCGCGTGTTCACTCTTCAGGATGGCGGCGATGCGTGCGGCGTCCGCAATCGCTTCGCCGCGCGCGAGGCCGTCGAACGGCCGCACGACGACCAGGTTGATATTCATGGGGTCTCCGCGTTGCAGAAGAATCAGAACGGGCTGGTCAGGCAACAAACTGGGCGGCACTAAAGCCCAGGGCGCCGAACAGCATCGCCGGCTGCGTAGCAGCCAGAACGGTGGCGTATTCCACGCTGTAGAGCAGATCGCGCCGATACAGCAGCGCGTCCTGCGACTGATCGAACACCGTCGTGCCGGCATAGAGCAGCCGGCCGGCGGTACCGTCGGCCAGAGCAATGAACCGCTGCTGTGCCATGGCGAGATCGATCGCACCGGCGGTCGCGTCGCGGGTGGCGGGGGTCGGACACCAGCAGGTCATGCGAAACAGCTGCGTCTGGCGTCGCGTCTCCTGCTGCGCCGGTGCGTCCGCTACCACTCGTGCGGTCAGCACGCCGGCGCCGGGGAGGTTCAGAAGCGAACCTGTGACCTGAGCCAACCGATCGGCGCGCACAAGCACAGCCAGATTCGCCGCGACCAGCGCCGGATTGTCGCTCGGTTGAACGCGATATGCATAGGACACTCCATCGATTGCCACTCCGGCCACCTGGCCTGGAGCCGCCGTGCCGCTGAAACTCACCGTGGTACCGCTGACCGAGGTCGTCAGGCTCGGCAGCTCGGGTGAACCCGACCACTCCTGTACGTAGCGCGTGCTCACCCGGCCTGCGCCCGGGGCGGGATAGACCGTCACATTCACCTTCCCGGCGCGCAGATCGGCATCCAGTGCCGTCGGGTTCGGCCAGCCGCGATAGATGCGACAATCGGCCCCGGGAACGCTCTCAGTATTCGACCCGTTCGGGTATAGTGCGCTGTCGGCCAGACCCACCAGCGCCGTCTCGACATCGGACTGATCTGCCATCAGGTCGTCGCCTGTTTCACCGTGAGCCGCCAGCCAAGTCCGGTCAGCTCCGCGGCCGAAACCACCGCGCTGCGGCCCAGATCGTCGGTCATCAGATCGGCTGGCAGCAGCACCACGCCAGAAAACCCCGGCAGCAGCACCGTCCAGTATGGCACGGTGGTGTCGGATGGGAGTCCCGCTTCCGGCTGGCCGCCGCCGGCGGCGCCGATCACGCTTGCCGGCCAGTTGGTCAGCAACGGCGTGGTGGTGGTGGCAGTCACGCCGCCATAGCCGTTCACGCCTGTCGCGCTCGGCGCCACTGCGCGGGCGAAGGAAACCACGCGGCTGGTGCGCACGCACAGCACCGGCAGCAGCGGTTCCTGCGAGGCGATGAACCAGGTGCCGCCCGGCTGCACCAGATAGTCGCCGACTTGCGTATAGGCGGCATCGAAAATCCCGTGCACCGCCGACTCGCCATACCCCTCGGGACGCAGAAATTTCCCCATCATGCCGGTGAACAGCGCCGTGAGCCGCAGGTAGCGGTTGGTGGGATCGAGCGGATTGGCGACGTCCGACGGCCGATACGCATCCGTGGAGGCGCCTGCCGCCCGTGCGGCGACATTCATCCCCCACTGGATGCGATCCTGGATCCGAACCTGCGCCATGCTACACGATCCAGCTGATGCCGCCGTCGCGCAGCGCCGGGCCGGGCGGGATCCCCAGGAACCCGCACAGCCGCCGCCGCCAGTCGTCGAACAGCTGCGCGCGGTCGCGCGCTTCGTTGCGGTTCCGGGTCCAGACCGACGCCTGGTCCGTGTCCATCCCGTCGCTGGCCTTCGGCACTGCGAATTCCAGCGCATAGAGCTGCGCCAGATAGGTCAGCACGACGTTGGTCTCGGCGGCCGAGAGGTTATTCAGCCGGAATTCCATCAGGCCATAGACCTGATAGAACCGCCAGCTGTCGAACCCCGCCGGCGTCGCGCCATAGGCCGGATAGCCGCAGTAGCGGCGGATGTCCGTCTTTTGCGCGTCGGTGAACATCACACGTAGGATCCGTCACCGCGGGTGAAAAGCACCGATCCGCTGCCGCTGGCCAGAACCGCCGCGGCGTAGGTGATCAGCGGGTTCGCCGCCAGCATCACCCGGGTCCCGGGAAGCACCGGCATATCCGCGGCGGTGGCTGCCACCGACGGGTCCGCACCGAACCGGACGAAGGCCAGCGCGGCGGCGGTGTTGGTCACCACCACGCTCTCCCCCCCGCCGGCTAGCGCCACTGCGGCCGAGCCGGTTCCCGCCGCCAGGCTCACCGTTCCCACCGGGCGGAACGGTTGCGTCGATCCCATCGCCATGAGCGCGTCCCTTCCGATATCAGCCGATATGCTCGATCATGACCGCACGCTTGAACGCGGCGCTGGTCGCGGTCGGGACGGTGGTCGGGTTGGTCGTGGTATCGGATGGCGTGCAGAAACCGCCGATCCAGTACCAGGACTGGGCGATGATCTGCTGCAGCCGATCCAGCGGCTCGCGTGTCACCATCGCCACACCATCGACGATGTTCACGATCGAGTCCTTGGGCGCCACGTCATCGGCCGCCATGCCGGCGAAATCGCCTTCGATCAGTGCACCCTGGCCACAGACGATGGGACGACGCACCATCAGTCCCGACAGCGTCGGGTGAGGCTGCACGAACGCTTCGGTGGTGGGGATGAATCGCAGCCCCAGGAACTGGTTCACCATCGCCCGGCGGAACACCTGGTTGACCGAGGTGGCGCCCTGGAACAGCTGTTTGAAATCCGGGTCCGCAAACAGCTGCCGTGCCGAGATGGGATCGAGATAGCAGTTGTAAACCCCGTCGATCTCCGGTACCGCGTTGGTACGCAGATGCGACACTGCATCCAGGAGATTGCTCATGGTCAGCGTGGCACCCGCGGTCAGCGCCGCGGTATTTCCTGCCCCCGCCGGACGAACGATGACCGACGCATTGGTCGCGATCACGCTGTTGCCCGCCGTCCCATCCGTCACGTTGACGCTGGACGAGAAGGTCAACACGCCCGAGATGCCGTTCGGCGCGCTTGACGCATTGCTCGCGTCCGCCACTGCCCCGATCGCAGAATAGGTGTCCGACCCTACGACGACGCTCAGAGGGTTGCTGCCGCTAACCGGTTGCTGCACGCCGTTGACGAAGGCAAACTGGAACCCGCGGATGTCATCGACTGACACCGCTGGCCCGGCCGCGCCCAGGGTCACCCGCACCCGGGTGTTGCCGCCGAAATAGCTGTTGAACAGCGTGTTGCGCGCCAGTTCATCCAGGCTGCGGGCGGCCTGCTCGCCGTTGACATAGGCGTTCTGCAGGAACTGGCTGGCAATACCGACGCGGCTGGTCACCATGTTCAGATCGGTGGTGGCCGCGTAGTGATTGATGGTGATGGTGTACTGTTCCACCCCCCAGGTCGTCGGCGTCAGCCCGTTGTCAAAATTGTTGTTCGACGCCGGCGGCAGCGGCGTGGTCACGCTGGGCTTCAGCCCAGCGCGGGTTTTGGTCAGGGTTTCACCGATGCCGACCGCGATATCCTCGCGATCGGCGATCGCGCGATAGCCGAGACGCGAGCGCAGCGCCTGCTCGAACTCGCGTTCCAGGAAGCCCTGCTGGATGATCGGCTGCAAGGCTGCGGGAAAGTTCTGGATGCCCATGCTCGGGGGTCCTTCTTTTCAGGTGGAAAGGGAAGGGGACGCCACAATCAGCCGCGGCGCTTCAGCAAAGCCGCCCGAGCGGCCCGGTATTCGTCGTCGTTCATTTCGCTGGCCTGCTTCTGGCGCGGCGGCTGCGCGGCTGGCGCCTTTGCCGTGGTCGAGCTCGAAGCGGCACCGAACAGCCACGGCTTGGCATGCTTGAGCTCGGCAATCAGTGCCGCCGCCCCTTCCACATCTCCGTCGCTGTTCAGATTCAGCTTCGACGAATCAATCAGCTTCAAGCCATCGAGATCAACAATCCCGGCGCGTACTGCCTCGGTTTTCAACTCGGCCAGCACAAAGCGCACCGTTGTCTCGCGTATCTGGTGTTCGAGCGCCTCGGTCCGCGTCAGCAGCTCCGCGATGCGGTCGGACTCCGACGGTGGATTATCGGCAGGCACCTTCTCAGTCATCACGATTTCCCCGGATATTGGACAAGGGGATCGGCGGCAATCCGGGCGATTTCCGCCGGAATGTCCTCGATGTCGTAGGATGCAGCGATGGACTTCACTGCGGTCTGCTGACTGATCTGTCGGGCCGCGGCGAGCGTCGCCAGCGTCTGCGCGTCTTTCATCCGGTCATCTGCCGTCGGCGGGACCCAGCGTGGCCAGGTCAGCGACAGCCTTACGCTGGGGTCCAGGCGCGGAATTTCCTCGCCCATTACGACCAGCCGGTAGCGCTGTGCGGCGCGCAACACCATCCGCGCCAGCGCCAGCAGCGCACCTTCGCCGTAGCTGACGCGCAGCATGTCGGCGAGCCAGATCAGCCCCTGGTTCATCAACTCCAACGCCCGTCCCGACTGCGCGGCCGTCAGGCGGTCTGCGTGCGCCCGGTTGCCATGGATGCTTTCCAACGCCATCTCGCGCAGCGCGCGCACGTAATCCAGCACCGCCGCCGCCGCCGTGCCGCCGATCTCCAGCAGCTTGGCGTCGCCTTTTTCGCTGACCACCAGCGCGTTGCCGGCGCCCTTGACCATCTCGGAATCGCTGCTCGCCGGCTCCTTGATGAGCAATGTCGGGTCGCTGCTGTATTTCAGGCCCCTTCCGGCCTGGCTAAGCTGATAGTCGATCTCGATCTGCGTCTCGACCGCGGCGCGGAATGTGCAAGCCCCGTCGTTGGGATCGCCCGATGCCGGCAGCCCAGGTAGGTTCCGTACCCATACCAGCGGCACGAAGCCCAGCCCGTGGCGCACGCTGCGCGTAGCGTCCACCGTCGACGCCGCGGCAACGCCGACGGACATAGGAAGGAACCAGGTTTCGCTCTCGCTGTCCCAGCGTCGCATGAACCAGTATTCGCCAACCGGGTCCACGGCGTCGTACCCCTCGGCAGCCAGTTGCGCTCCGGTCACCTTGTAGCGTTCTGTGACCGTAAGCAGCGTGTCCGGTGCCTCCGGATCCCATGTCGGCGTCAGAAAGATGGTCTCCAACGAGGAAAAGAACAGCCGCCCGCGCAGCACCCTCATCAGGATCGCTACCGATCCAACCGAGCCGCGGATTGCCGCCTCGATCATCAACTGGTTGAGCCGGCAGTCCTTCACCACGTCGTGCAGCACGCCGCGCACGGTGACATCCAGGCTGTCGATCGCCGGGAAATGTCCCTCGCTGAACAGCAACGCGACGCTGTCTTCCACCACGATGCGGCTTAGTCCGTAGCGTACGCTGGGCCGGCGGTTGCGCAGCGGTACGTATTCCCCGCCAGCACCGCGTTCCTCGTGGAACTGGTATGGCAGAACGTCGTACAGCGTCCCGTCCAGAACGCGGCGCAGGATGTCCAGCATCCGGGTGCGCGGCGAGTAATCCGGATCCCGTGGGATCAGGTCGCAGATCGTCTCGAACATGATGTTCCGATGTGCTATCTGGCCATGAGCGGAAGCGCGATACGACGCGTCGTGACGGGCTCTTCGCTCACCAGCTTGAACGCGCGGGCCAGTGCATCCACCTGGTCGTCCTTGCGGCCGTACGGGAAGTCGCGCAGCTCTTCCAGGAACGCCTGGTTCCACGACGCGCGCACCAGCGCGACGTTCCCTGCTTCCATCTGTGTCGCGATGTTCAGGGCCCGGACCGATTTCGATCCGGTCTCGCGTGAACTCACCACCCGATAGCCTGCCAGCCTGCGGATGTAGTAGCCCGCCTGGGACTTGCCTGCCTGGCCGGGATCCTCCGGCAGACTGACATGCACGGACCTGCCGTCCTCGCGGGTCACCCGCATCAGGGTCTCTTCCACCTCAAACGCGGTGGTGCGCTGACGCCGGACGTCCAGCACGATGTAGCGTCCGGCGGCGTCACGCAGAAGTTTGACACCCACGGTCCAGTCCGGATCATTACGCCCGTTCTCCGGCGTGGCTGCCAGATCCCAACCCCGGGCCAGCATGCCCCCGGTCGGGTCGGGCGCACCGTCCAGCACCTCGATCCGTGTTGGCTTTAACATGTGTCCTCCTGCGGGTCGTGGCGATTGCTGGTAAAGTGCCTGCCACATTCGTTCGCCCACCTGGGCGCGCTTGCGCAGTAGTGCCGCCTCGTCTTCCCAATCCGGCCACAGTGCGGCGCCCGCCAGGCGGCCCATCGGGTCGTCCACCTCGGCCAGCGCAGGCAGGCGCAACACAGTCCATTCGTCCGGATTGTGTTCCAGCAAACGTCCCGCGAGGTCGTCGGGATGCCAGCGTGTCATCACGAGTACCACGCGGCCACCCGGCTTCAGCCGGGTGACCAGATCGGCACAGTACCAGTCCCACAGCTGGTCGCGCAGGCGTGCGCTTTCCGCGTCCAGCAGCGAGCGCACCGGGTCGTCGATGATGGCCAGATCCGCGCGCCGTCCCGCCACCGGCCCACGCACGCCGGTCGCGTAGTACTGGCCCCTTGCAGAGGTGCGCCAGTGCCAGGCGGCCCGTTCCGCCGCCGGCAGCCGATACCCCAGATTCGCCGTATGCTCGGTAATCAGCGCCCGCGCCTGACGGGCGAAGTGCTTGGCCAGATCGGCCGTATGGGCCGCGGCGATGATGGAGCTGGCCGGGTGCCGAGTCAGGAACCAGATTGGGAAAAGCACCGAACAATAGGTCGACTTCGCCGAACCCGGCGGCATCAGCACCATCAGCCGGTCGATCGTCCCGTCCGCCACCGCTTCCAGCTGCGTGATCAGCAGCCGATGATGCTGCGCCGGGGTGAATCCGTCCGCCCCCAGCACCAGATCGGCAAATCCCGTGAGGTCGCGCAGCGGCCGGACCGGCGTGCCCGGATCGGGCGCGCAGTCGGGCAACCGGCTGGGGGTGCATGGCATCGGGCGATGGAATGACTTGAGAAGGGGAGGGGGCTTAGAAGACTGCCGGGAGAGACCGAAGCCCCGCCCCACTGTCGTTCGCGCAAACCGCCATCATGGCGCAATCTATACCCGAAACCGGGGCACCTGGGCAAGGAGTGTTTTCAGAAATGGGAAAAAAAGTTTTCAGGCCCGGTCCAACCCCTCCAATGGCCAGCGCGGGCGGGGGGCGGCGCCCAGCCCATCGGCCAGGCCCAGCCGCAGACGCTCGGCCCCCGCCCAGGCCACCATCACGGCGTTATCGGTGCAT
>VFSW01006605.1_pt1 | contig 17014 bp, 13 predicted proteins | sample 5358111 | NCBI WGS metagenome assembly VFSW01 (sample SAMN11554181, study PRJNA540505) | mine drainage metagenome | isolation source: sediment from site ElyBrook_90M | place: USA: Ely Copper Mine, Vershire, VT | collected 2017
TGGTGAACTGGGATTTCGCGGCGAAGAACTTCGCGTAAAGCGCTCGCTGTTGTTTGGTGAGAATATATCCGTAACTTGGAGAATATAAGCGTAACTGCGGAGACTCAGCTAATAATATATTCGTAACTCTGAGAAGTGAATTAGCAATACTCAAAGTTATACAGTATTGATTTCACAAGGCCGTAACGGTAATAAGCAAAAAGGGAGAGCCAAACGCTCTCCCTTTTTGCTTTTAAGAATCCTAATAGTGGGATTAGCAAAAGTTTCGGCAACGCATGATCCGTCTTTAAGTTTGTTAGGAGAGCCGAAGGATATGCTCGCACCCGGAGTGTCGCCAAACTTCTCCGCGATTAGCACAAATGCATTCGGCAGTGAATCTTTGCCAATGTGATAAAGATAGTGCGTGTAGCTTTCCAACACGAAGGTTGACGCAGGTAAGGAAAACAGTTTCGACTAGGCTGTTATCAATTGCAGTCGAGCTAAGATAAGGGCTGTTTAGCCACCTATGTAGGACATTTCCATCTTGCCATGCGCATGCCCGCTTGGTATTTGGCGTTGCTGAGAATAGCGGTCGTTGCGCCGCCCCCATCGGTCGGCAATCAAATTGATGAGCACCCAATCACTCGCTCTCTGCCGTAGAGGATTGCGCAAGTCTAAACCTTCGCTTGCGAACAGACAGGTATAGAGCTTGCCATCCGTGGATATCCGGGCACGGGTACATTCATGGCAGAACGCTTGAGTCACCGAAGCAATCACGCCGATTTCGCCGCCGCCGTCAGCATAGCGCCAGCGCTCCGCCACTTCGCCCCGATGGCTTGGTTCGACCTGCTGCAAAGAATAGTGCACCGCAATTCGATCAAGTATCGTGCGTGCCGGAACGACATCGTCCACACGCCAACCATTGGTACATCCGACATCCATGAATTCGATGAAACGCAAAACGATGCCGGAGTGGCGAAAGCGCTCTGCCATAGGCACGATCTCGTGCTCATTCACGCCGCGCTTGACCACCATGTTGACCTTGACCGGTTCGAAACCAACCGCTTGTGCCGTCACGATCCCGTCCAGCACAGTGGCGACAGATACATTCGAATCGCTCATTTTTTTAAAAGTTGTATCGCTCAAACCATCCAGACTGACCGTCACGCGCGCCAAACCGGCATCCCTGAGGGAACGCGCTTTTTTGGCCAAGATCACGCCGTTGGTCGTTAATGCTATTTCCAGCGGGTTGCCTTCCGCAGTTTGCAGACTGGCGAGTTTTTCAATGAGTTGCTCGATGCCGTGCCTGAGTAGTGGCTCGCCGCCGGTAAGGCGAATCTTTTGTGCACCGAGCCGTATAAACAGCCGTGTAATGCGTTCGATCTCTTCAAAAGAAAGCAACTCGGTGCGCGGCAAAAAAGCATGGCTCTCGTCGAAAATCTCGCGCGGCATGCAATAAGTACAGCGCAGGTTGCAACGATCCGTGACCGAAATACGCAAATCTCGCAGTGGTCGCTGCAAATTATCCAGAACCGGTGTCGCGAAATCGCGCGGTATGTCCAGTTTGCGATAATCCGCCAAGGCAGCAGCACCCGCCGCTGCCGAAGTGATTCTAATGGTTCGATAAGCGTCGGTCATGACAATGAAAATCTGAGAAAGACGTTAAACAAAGCAACGAGTTTCACGGCGGCAACAGCGGGTCTGAAACAGCACCTTCCGCCGTTTGCACCGCAATACCCGGCGATCGCGACGGGCCCCCAGCGTTTGCAGACATCCGCTTTGGCGTATGTTCCGTGTAAGCGAACTTTCTTTTTCGATGTCGAAAGGTTTGCGCGCATGCTAAATGGCGACGACGGACATCTGCCGAATAAAATATTTCTGAACAATAAGCTCAGCCCAGATTATCCATTCCATTATTTGACTGAACATTTCATCTCTCTTCCAATAAGGGAAAAACACTTTGGGTTCGAATGTTCAGACCGCCGACTGAATCTGGATCAGCTTGTGTGTCGATGGGAACTGGACAGGGTTCAGTGGCGGATAACGCGTTCGCACAGCATCAAACAGGTCGCGTAGCGTCTCGCCCAGCAGGGCGATATAGGGGCTTTCCGCCTGGGTCAGCAGTTTCACGAAGATATCGGACCAAGGCTGGATATGTTCACCTACGAATTCGCCAAGCACTTTGTTGTCGGCCTCGCTGTCCTGCACCGCATCAAGTAACAGGGCCAGGAAAGCGAGTAGCACGCCTACATGGTCCAGCGGTCGGTTCGCCGTAGCCAAGATGGGATCTGCAGGCAGTAGTGTCGTGTCAAACCCGGCTGCGTCGTACCAGGTTAGCAGCGCATCGCCTCCATCGTATTTGGGCTTGGGGAAATGCCAATATTCCTCGGTCTCCTGCGCTTGCGCCAACACATGGGCGTAAGGCGGCAGGAAACAGCCCGACTGCGGCATGCACAGAAAGTCATAGAAATCCTGACGGGCATGATCAAGCAGTCTGCCTGCAGGAGCCTCTAGTACCGCCAGCATCTGCTCATCAGGCGCATTGAGCAACAGATAAGAAGCGGCACTGGCCAGGCGTGAGAGTTCGGCAGCATCAGACATTTGCAGTCTCCTTTTCCAGGCGGGCCTTGGTGTTGTAAAACACCACGCTGCCCCCGGTGAGATCCATCAACGACATTTGCCACACATCCGGATCGCGGCGCATGATGGGATTTAGGTGAATACCGGCGCGGCGTACCGCATCGCCCAGTACCCGTTTGCCGCCCACCTGGTAGTTGCTCGCACCATAGGCCCAATGGCCATAGCCGACCTCGAACAGGATGACGCCAGGACGGATGCCTTCAAGCACCACTGCACGTCCGCGGCGTTTTCCCTCCGGGGTGACCACCCATATCCAGTCGCCGTTGGCGATATCCATTCGCTTGGCGTCCTCGGCAGCCATTTGTACTCCATTGCTCGGGTTGATTTCTCTCAGGGTGTAGTTGGATACCAGGCGCGAATGTGACTGCAATGCTCCCTTCATGGTGATGATGGTGAGCGGCCAATCTTTGGGATCGTCCAGCTTATCCAACGGCTTGCCCAAGGCCGTGGTCGGCTCAACCCAGCGCGTCGTGCCGTGGAAAAACTCGCCGTTCATGCTGTTGCGCGTGTTGCCGGTTTTCTCCGCATAGAAATGCAGCCGCTTGGTATATTGGTAGGCCAGTTGGTCGCCCTTGCGCGCGCCGGTATACGGCTGAAAACGCCCGCCGCGCACCAGGCATCCCATCACCTTGGGCCATTCGTCGGGTTTGAGTGAAGCGGCAAACTTCGCGTGGTAATCGTCCAGTGCCGTAATGGCGATTTCCTGCGCCGAAGCATCTATAACCGCGTCGCCTTCCACGCCTTTGGCATAGGCTAGATTTGCCACGCACTTGAGATAAAAATCTTCGCGGCAGTTAAACGGCCAAAACTTGCCATCCGCGTCGGGGATGCCCTTGGCACCATAGCCCGGCATACCGATACGCTTGGCCACGTCGATAAAAAATTCCTCCATGCAAATATATCGTCCATCGGGCGTCTTGGAAGTCAGGCTTACCGCTGGCCAGCGTATGCCGGTGCCTTTGGTCAACGTGGTCGGGAATGTGTCAACCAGAGCGAAGCTTTCCAAAGCCGACGCATCAGGCAATATGTAATCTGCATACATGCTGGAGTCGCCCACCACGATGTCCGAGGCGATGATCAGCGGAATGTTCTTCGGGTTCTTGACCGCATCGATAATCACCGGGTTGCCCTGTCCGGGCACGCTGTACAACGGGGTGGCTTTGTGCCACATCAGGATGTCCACGCCATAAGGATAGCGCTGGATGGCCGAGGGCACCGTCTCGGTGTACATATTGGAACTCAGCGGGAACCACGGGCGTTTGGGCGGGTAGGGATTTTCCCCGGCCAAGACCTTAGCCTTGTATTCGCTGGTGTCTTCGTAGTGAAACTTTTCTCGATTGATGATCACGCCCTTGGCCAAATTCTCGGCTTCGGGAACACTCTCTATGTCATAGCGGCCTTTCTTAACCTGATAGCCACCACCGCCTGCAGTTAAACCGCCGGTCCAGTTCATATTGCCCACCAGCAGGTTGAGCAGCAATACCGCCACGCCGTTATAGTAGCCGTTGGGATGTTTGACTACACCGCGGTACATAGTGCTGGAAACCTGCCGTCCGTAGCTGGTGAACTCTCGCGCCAACTCGATGATGCGTTGAAGCTCGATGCCGCAAATAGCTGCGTATTGTTCGATGGTGTGTTCTTCGGCCGCTTCCTTGAGCAGGCGGAAGGACGATTTGACCGCAATACCATTGACCTTCCCGGCAAAGTCGAGTTGCGCGCTCTTGACGTTCATGGCCCTTGCCGGCCTAGCTGTAGCGGCATCAATCACAATGCGGTCATCCTCGTCTTGCGCATGCGACTTGCCCAGACCGGCCAACTCTGCGGTCAGGAAACTCCGCGCCTGCGCATGCTTTGGATCGACGATGACCAAGTGCGTGGCATCGGTGTGCGACAGATCTCCCATCGCCTGTGCCGCCGCCAACGTAGGGCAGGACAGGTAAGGCGCGTTGTAGCGCTGGTTGTCGATGATCCAGCGAATCATGGCCATCGCCAAAGCACCGTCGGTGCCTGGCTTGATCGGTAGCCAGCTCGCGCGGTCGCCCACCACGCCGCCGCGACTGAGCTTGGGATCGACCACCACATACTTTAAACCGTCCGGTTTTGCGCGCGCTTCGGCCACAAATTTTCCCTGAGTCTGCATCGGGAAATTGGCATCGCCCGGTTGTGTGCCCCAATAGATAATGAACTTGGCTTCTCGTATGTCGGGCTGGGTCATATTGATCCCGGAGTACACGTGCTGGTGCGCAATATGATGACTGAGCTCGCATTCGTTTACGTGGTCGAACACATTGACGCTGCCAAACGTATGGACGAAGCGCTCGGCAAAGGTCATGCGCGTGCCCACCAAGCGACCGCCTTGCAACACGAACCCGTTGGTGCGAAGACCCAGCTCCGGCGCATTTGGATCGATCAGTTCATGGCGCTTGGCGTACAAGCCGCGAAAGCCGAGGATGTCCAAGTCCTTGCTGGCGGGGTCGTCGGTGTCGGCGAAAATCTTGCCACCTTCAGTGACTTCGGTGATTAGCGTATCCCAACCTATCGGCTTCCACTGCCCGCTGCCGCGCGGACCAACGCGCTTGAGCGGCACAAGCACGCGATAGGGGTCGTAGGTAGACTGGATGCCGGTATTACCGCGCGCACATACCGTGCCGGGCAGGCGCGCAGTATCGATCAACGGCGTACTGACCGAGGTGTATTCGCTCAGCGTATTGGGGTGGTAGGGGTTGCCGATGATGCGCTGGATACGTCCGGTTTTGCGGTCAATTTTCACGCGCAATCCGCATTCGCTATGGCACTGCAGATCGACCGTGTGATGCAGTATCCACTGCGGATTGGGCGCCATCTTGCCGGTGCTTGCGTCACGAAGCCATTCGGGGGTGTTCGAGTTGCCATAGACGGGATGCAGTGCCTTGCGGCCGCGGTTGCTCAACGGCACCAGATCAACCAGGCGTTTGGAAAATCCGAGTGTTCCCACGCCCAAACCGGCGATGGCGCTCAGAGTCAGAAAGCTGCGACGAGTGATGTCCATGATGTCAAACCTTTTTTACATTGGAAAAAGGAGCAGATTGCGTGTCGCGCGGCATGGCCGCCAGCAATGCAAATAGAATACCCAGGAACAGCAACACGCTGACCCCCGTGTACCAAAGCTCCCCGAAATTCAGATGGAAGGTGTAGTAGCCTGCCCCGCTACGATTGACCGCCTCGCCACCGAGCACGATGCCAATGCGCATAGCATAGGAGCCCCAGGTCGCGCCGAGGAAGGCCAGTAATTGACCAACGTAGCTTCGTCCGGCGGGCATGATCAGTAACACAAGCGGCACGAGCAGGCCGATGAGCACAAAGTTCCATGTGATTGCCGCGCCGTACGGTCCCATGAACAGATTGGCTGCGCGTAACTCTTCGATAGTGCCGAAACGCCCCATCCACCACATCCACCCGTACCAGGTCACGAGGCATACGCCGAGAGCCACAGCCGCCGTGGTGCGGTGCTCGGTCTGGGCTACAGGTCGGGCGGTCGTAACAGCCCAGGCCAGTGCGGGGATCACTACCAGTTCGGCAAGCGCCGCAACGGCAATGGCGCTGGCGAAAAAGAGGATGGCCTCCGCGGGTGAATTCCACGCCGGGATGCCATGCTCGTTCATCAGGAACACTGCGGAATACAGCGGCGCAAATAATCCGAGAAAGATGGTGACGACCAGCACCGGTTTGAGCCAGCCGGATTCGAACACGCTGTATTGCCGACTCCACAGGCTGAAGATGTCGGCAGCTTTGCGCCGGACATCGTTGAGCGACTCGATTTCAGCCGCCAGTCTTGCACGCGGAATGCACTGGAAGCTCAACCACCAGGCCAGCGCCAGGAAAATCGGCAGGAGAATGATGCCGTACTTGATAATGGCTGTGTCCCAGTTGTACCAACCTAGAAAATATCCATAGATGAGACGCCCCGGTTGCTGTACCTCGGCTAGCACATTGACGAATCCAGCCAGAATAAGCGCCACGACGAGTGGCATGGTAAAGCGATGTTCCACCGTATCAGTGCGACCGCGCCAGGCATTGATCGCCCACAGCAGCGCCAGTCCGCCCGCCACCCCCAGCGACCAGGCATAGTTGGAGAACAGGATAGAAAACGGCCGGTCGTGAACAATATTGAACAATTCGTTGACATGCCGTAGCGGCAGCCCGAATTGCGGTGTGGTCAGTGGGTTAGACATGATTTGCCTCCTTGTTGGTATTGACGTCCCAATCGTGATCGTTGCGCTCCATGTCTTGCTGCTCGATTGACCACAAGGTTGGAATTCCGGGAGGGTCGTTCTGCAACTCGGTCGTCAGGCCGATGTAGAACACGCGGGGCTCGTTGCCAGTGTCAGGCTTGATCTGCTGAACGACGCCGGCGAGTATCTGTTTGGTGATCGGATCATTCGGGTCGTTCAAGTCGCCGAACTGGCGCGCGCCGCCCACACAGGTTTCCACGCAGGCCGGTAGCAAGCCTTGATCAATGCGCTGGGAGCAGAAGGTGCATTTGTCGGCAGTCTTGGTGACGGGGTTAATGAAGCGCGCATCGTAAGGGCAGGCATTCACGCAAGCGCCGCAACCCCAGCACAGGTCATAGTTGATCTCGACAACGCCGTCCTTGCGTTGCCAAGTGGCGCCTGCCGGGCAGACCTCTATACACGAAGGACGTTCACAGTGGTTGCACAGGCGTGGCAGGAAGGCACGTTTGGTGCTGGGATAGGTACCTAGCTCTACATCCGGCACCCAGGTGCGGAATACACCGGTAGGGATGTTGTTTTCAAATTTGCAAGCGGTTGTGCAGGACTGGCAGCCGATGCACTTTCGTAAGTCGATCAGCATGCCCCAGCGCTTGGCTTCGAAACCCTCATTGGCCAAGCTGCCATCTGTCTGGGTATAAGCGTAAACCGAACGGTCATGCACCAATTCAAAGTCGGTGCCTGCCGGGGTAATGGATTCCGGCAAGTGGTCGAATGCATTATTGCCTTTTGGATTGTTGCCTACTCCCAGGGGCGACTGAACCTGTGCTGAATTCAAATCCGCTGCCGCTCCGCTACCCGCAGCAACCGCAACAGCTGTTGCGCCAAGTGCCTTGCTCAAAAACATCCTCCGACTTGTCACTGCATCGGCGCGTTTTTTTGAATCATTCATCTCGGGATCATTCATATCAAGCCTCGTTGGGTGAGTGGTGTTTTCAGCATATCCATACTCATGATTACCCTCCTGTTGTGTTTTGGGGCATCTCGGATGAAATCTAGAAATATCTTATTGGTTACCACCCGCATAAGTTGTGCCAAACAGAAATCACGCCATTTCCCGTCCGCCCTGACAGGTCGGACATGTGTCATCAAACCCGTGATTCACAAAGCCTTTGCCGCATCTGATGCAGTCCCGCACGGGGTAGTAATTCAATTGTTTTCCATCTGTTGAACACAGCTCTGTAGAGTTACCGCGCGGTAACGCACTCAATGAGCCCGTCGGACAATGGCGAATGCACAACCCACAGTTCAGACATAATTCCGGGTCGAAACACAGCCCCGCCGAAGTTTCACCGTAAATGACAATAAGCGCGCCGCTAGGGCAAATTGCGCTACACACACCATGCAAGGCGCAGCGTCCCGAGACCGACATATCCGGGAAGAACTTGGCTGACAGCGGTTTCCCCGCTTGTCTGGCCAACTCCAACAGGTTCGCTGCCATCCGCTTGCGGGTGAGGTAAATTACTGGAGAGGCCGATAATGCACTGCGCGTGGTTTCGACCGTCAATCGGGAAATATCCGGTGCGCGCATGGCCGCGGCCGCTTGTGCCGTTCTCTTGAGCAGCGCACCGAAAAAAGCGCTGCGCAGCGCGGGAGGTTCGTCTGTCATTGCGGTCACGGACAACGACAAATCATGGGGGGTAGGCATACTGATCACCCGTGGAAAGCGCTCATCTGACAAACCGATATCCGCAATCACCTTGCGAACTTTATCGATCTGCCCATCCATCGGTGTCTTTCCCGCGCCAGATGGGCAAGTCGCACACCAGCCACGATCGACCAAGGTGACCGCACCAAGGGTCTGAGCCACCAGTTCAATCAGCGCCACGAAAGAAATTCCGCCCAGGCAGGGGACTTGGGACCCGTTTCGGGCGATCTTGCTCGGTACGCGATGACATTCGAGATGCAAGGGGACTGTGGCGTCGTCATCCGACAACGGTTGCAGGAATTCATCGAATCCCTCGACCCGCAACGCACCTGATGGACATTCCGCAGCACACCGACCGCAACCCGTGCAAGCTGCTGCTAATTCAACGCAGCCTGCTTCCACACGGATCGCATTGACCGGACAGGCATCCCTGCAGCCTTCGCAACCCACGCCGATGGGCCGGAGTTTCAAACAGGCATCTGCGCAAAACCACACGGGCACTTTTGCAGCGAGACGCTTGAAACTGGCGTCGGCGCTATTCGGGGTCTGTTTATTCATATTGGGCTTGAATTCCATATAGAAGACTGCACGCAAGGAACATTCCATCCCGCATAACTTGCCTAACTATCGAAAAATAATTATCTTTCTCCCAATGCCTGCCATTGCTGATTAGACGGCGTTACTATTCAGCGACCCTGTTTGGCGTGCCGTTACCAAAGGGTAACCAAAGGAGAAAGACCATGCAGCGCCGACTTTTTCTTGGCTTGCCGCTGTTGCTGGTGACCGGGATTTCGCGCGCCACCGACAAGCCTCTTCGCATCGGCATGACGCCAGCCTTCCTTGACGATCAGTACGCGCTAATGGAGGTTTGGCGGGGTTATATGCAACTTAGGTTGAAGCGTTCGGTAGAGTTTGTGCAGCGCGACAGCTATCGCGAGACCATGGATTTATTGCAGCAACACAAACTCGATTTCGCCTGGATATGCGATTATCCATATGTCTTGATGGGAAATGAGGTAAGGCTACTCGCTGTCCCTGTAAATCAGGGCAAGCCAACTTACTACTCCTACCTGATCGTTCCCGCCAAGGACACGCACACCCGTTCCATCAAGGACCTGAAAGGCACAGTGTTCGCCTATGCCGATCCGCTATCGAATTCCGGCTACTTGGAGCCGCGCTTCGACATCAAGCAGGCGGGATATGATCCGGCAACTTTCTTCCGGCGCACTTTTTTTACCTGGTCGCATCACAAGGCTATCGTAGCAGTGGCAAGTGGGCTGGCGCAGGGGGCATCGGTAGACAGTTACGTTTGGAATTCTCTTGCGAAGGTGAATCCAGATCTTGCCGCCAAGACTCGCGTAGTAAATCAATCCGAAGCCTTCGGATCCCCGCCTTTCGTGGCGAACCGCAGTGTCGGCCACGCGGATTTCGACGCCATGCGTGCAACCCTTCTGGACATGAGCAAAAATTCCGACGGACAGGCACTGCTGGCCAAGCTGAATCTGGATGGATTTATCGCGGGCTCCCCAGATCTCTATAAAAGAGTCAGCCATATGGCGGCCTCTTTCGATCAACCCTGATGTTTTTCAATCTGAGCCTGCGCTATAAGCTGCCGCTGTGGGGCAGTCTGCTGATCGTTATCACCGCCTTGGTACTGTCTCTGTCTTTCATGGGACAAGCCTACGATGACCTGAAACGGGATGTTCTGCGCAACTCGGAAGACTTGGGGCGAACCATGTCGCGCGCACTTTTCCCCCTCATGTTGCACAACGATGTATGGCGGTCCTTCGAGATGGTTTCCCTACCCTTTCAGGGCAATTCAGGCACCGATGACATGCACACCGATAGCCTGATCGTACTCGATTCCAACAGGCGGGTATATGTTTCATCCCTTCCGGAACGCTATCCGGTGTTATCCGATCTCGCCACTCTCGGGCGCGACCTCGCCTATGTCGACAAGGAACTGGGAACTCTGCATGAGGGCGAAATCCAAGTACTGGAACCATCGGGTTCCTCTCGAATCTTCATTGCCATGCCGATCGTCACCGACGGGGTGACCCTCGGTACGTTGCTGGTGGTGAATGACACTTCGACCTTCTGGTTCCGCTTCTTGCGGTTGACCGTCCGGGCGCTGTGGATCACACTGATCGTCTTGGGAATTTTGCTGCCGATTAACTGGTATTGGGGGCAACGCATGACGCAACCACTATCGTTGCTGGCGCGGCACATGGGAGCCATTCACCATCACCTGCCTGAAGCGCTGGAACCCGGAATCTATGAATATGGCGATGAAATAGGGCAACTTTACAAATCCTTCGATGAGATGGTGGCGCAACTCAAGGAAAAAGCCTTGCTGGAAAAGCAAATGATACGGTCCGAGCGCATGGCAGCCGTGGGGCGCCTCACTGCCAGCATTGCCCATGAGATCAACAACCCGTTGGGCGGCATGTTCAATGCCATCAGCACGCTCAAACGCCATGTTTCGCTCGACACCGTTGCCCAAATTACGGTGTCTCACCTTGACCGCGGTTTGCAGCAAATCCGCGATACCGTTGCCGCCCTCCTGGTGGAAGCCAAACTGAAAAGTCGCAATCTTATCCAGCATGATTTTGACGATGTGCACTTGCTGGTCGCACCTGAGGCGAACAAGAAACACATCGAGATTGTCTGGTCAACAAGCATTGCTGATTCGTTGCCGTTGCCTTCTACGCTGGTGCGGCAAATTCTGATTAACCTGTTGTTCAACGCGATTCAGGCGGCATCCGACGGCGGGCACGTATCGTTGCAGGCTAGCGCGGATGAAAATCATCTGTCTATCCGCGTGGAAAACGACGGCAAGACACTGACCACTGAACAAATTGGCACCTTGTTTGAACCGTTCTCGCGTTTCAGCGAGCAAGGCAACGGACTGGGTTTGTGGATTACCTACCAGATCGTGCAGCAACTCAAAGGGGAAATCAATGCGGGTTCCGGGAACGGTTTCACCCATTTTCTGGTATTGCTCCCGCTGACCGGACAGAAGGATGAAAATGCCTAAACAAATTTGTCTCATCGAAGATGATGACGTCATGTGCGAATCACTCCTCATTCGCCTAACCTTGGAAGGTTTTTCCTGTGACTGGTACCAGCGAGGACAACCAGCATTGGCGGCACTCCAGAACAAAACATATGGCTTGGTGATCAGCGACATCCGGTTGCCTGACATCAGCGGTGATGCCCTATTCCATCAGCTACTGGAAACCAACTCTTCCATACCACCATTTATTTTTATCACTGGCTTCGCCGATATTGAAACGGCGGTAGAACTCCTCAAGCTGGGTGCCCAGGATTATCTGACCAAACCTTTCGATCTGGATGCGCTGGTGGAAAAGGTGCGCGCCTTGCTCGGCAGGGCGGATACGGAAAATGCTACGCTGGGCGTCTCCCCCGCCATGCGCCATATCACAACGCTGGTTCGCAAACTGGGTACCGGCAAGACATCAGTACTGATTACCGGTGAATCAGGGGTCGGCAAGGAGCAGGTCGCCCTTGCGCTGCACCATCAGGGGCAGGAAGTCGGCCCCTTCGTTGCAGTAAATTGCGGCTCGCTGACAGAAACCCTGCTGGAAGCCGAGTTGTTCGGGTATGAGAAAGGTGCCTTCACGGGCGCGCAACGCACCAAGAAGGGCTTGTTCGAACAAGCCGATGGTGGCACTTTGTTTCTCGACGAAATCGGTGACATGCCGCTCTCCATGCAAACCAAAGTGCTTCGGTCTATTCAGGACCATTTCATCGTTCGGGTCGGCGGCGAAACTGCCATCCCGGTCAATTTCCGGCTAATTTGCGCAACCCATCGTGACCTGAAGGCCATGGTGGAGTCCGGCAAATTTAGGGAAGACTTGTACTACCGTATCAACGTCATTCACTTGCGAATACCTCCCTTGCGGGAACGCAAGGAGGACATTTTGTGGCTGGCCCATCGTTTGCTCGCCGAGCTGTCTGCACAGCACAATGGTGAAATTTTTGTACTGCAACCCGCTACCGAACGCGCATTGCTTGACCATCCCTGGCCGGGAAATATACGGGAACTCAAACATGCACTCGAACGCGCCTGCGTCTTGAACGAAGGCCGTGCGCTTTCCCCTGGCGCTGTCTTCGAACGCCCAGCCAATATGGAAATCCAAGCCGAAAAGAACCTTTGCGCTCTCGGCGATTACCTGGCTGAAAGCGAGCGCCATTACATTCTGGAGGTACTGGAAAAACACGGCTGGCAAATTCAAATATGTGCCAATGCACTCGGCATCAGCCGCAAGAATTTGTGGCAGAAGATGCGCAAACTCAATATCAGCCGAGGTTGAAATTCCATTTTCGCATCAGTCGCTTTAAGGAACCACCACCTACTTCATATATTTTCTACGGCAAACTCATCCACCTGGAATCAGGCGTAGAAAAATAGCGATTAGCCAAATCAGGGCAACCAATGGATTCAGTATCGCGGTTTTTGGTTGATCGTATTGCCGGAGTCGGCTCAAAGCGACAGATAGCGATACGCTTTGTCCAGTTTTTCTGCGAAGGATTCGTGTTGCAGGTTGGTATAGCGCACGATGGTCACGGTCCAGTCGCGATGATCATAGCCGATCAACTCGCTGAGCTTCAATTCCTCGCCCTGCTCTACATCATCTTTGTTGCGTCTTATGCCCATGCCGTCAAGAGTGATCGCAGTTTGTTTGAGACGCAGGTATTTTTCAGGATGAAGAAGCACAGCCTCGAAGTCGGCGAGGTAATGGTCCAATTCCAACGATTCGATGATCAATTGCAGTTCGCCCGCTAATTCGGTCATGCGTTTTTCGATCCCGGCCCGTTCTATGCCGCCGATAAAGCTCAGGCGATGCATCAGGCTGTTCCTTTCCGTGATCAGCTCTTCTTTTCTTTGTCTACGTTGTTCAATCCGCACCTTCACTTTACCCACCAGATTGTGAAAGAACCGTGTCGCGATATTTTCCCGGGTGAGCTTTTCATCGGGCGAGGGATCTACAATCGTGTGACTGATGAAGTAGGTGGCCTGTTGCGCGACATCCCGCTGCAGGGTTGATCCGGCCAATTCCATGCCAAAAATCCTCTTGTCGATGCGCCGCATCCCCATCAATGCGTAGAACTCGTTGCAGGATTGTGATCTGCGCAGATATTCCTGTATGGACACGCTGGAAGTGATTGCATCGGAGATCGCGTTGACGTCGGGAAACAATGTATGGACGAAAGCGTCCAAGGCATAAGCCTCGCGGTTGACCAATACCGGGCCTGGGAGGCTGAGAGCAAGTTGTCTGGCGTATGCCAGCGCAACGCTAACCGGCTGGCTGTAGCGATCGGGGTAGCCTCTAGTTTGCAGGAGCAGCGGCTCAACCGAAGACACTGCGTGTTCGATGGCTGTCATGAATTGACAGGAGTTCGGCACATCTTGCTTGCCGAAGGAGTTGGTGAATAGTCCCATTTGTTCTGGTCACAAGGCGATCGTTACGTTTCCAACTGTACCTTCACTGCATTGTACAGGGACGGGGGGAGTATTTTCACAGTTGCACTAGGAAATGAGTACGCGCGCAACAGGCCAGCGTCTCTGTTTATGGGCAACGACCTTGTCATTTTAGAACTCCTGATGCAACCGTACGCCCCAGACATACAGTGGCCCCCGGTCAACGGAAACCGAATTAAACGCCATTGTCGGTACGTTGATGATTGATGATCCGTCGGGTAAAAAAATGTAAGGGATAAAGTTGTGAAAAATTTCCAATCACATCTCGAAACATGCTGCACAAAATAATAAAGTCCTTAAAATCTCAGACAGACAAATGGTTATGGGAATTCATAAAGAATTGGCAGAGCATGGATAATTTGCAATAAGTGAAAAAAATGACATAACATCATGATAAATTGAAGTTTTAATTACTTTATTCTGACGAAACATCGCCGTGTTTTTTGATAATAAAGTTTTGAACAAAGTGTCGTAATACAGGGTTCGAAGTTTTGTCTTCGAACCCTTTTTTTATGGTCGCACAATTTTGGAAAGAATTTCGGACATCAATTATGGATCCGCGCCCCTCCGATCTGTTGAGTGGCAAGGTGAGATGGATGGTGCTGAACGGCGCGCTGGATACAGATCAACTCATCGAGTTCATGAAGCGGTTAGTGAAAGATGCCGGGCGTAAGGTATTCCTGATCCTGGATAACCTGCGAGTACACCATGCCAGGCTGGTCAAGGCATGGTTGGCAAAGCACCGGGATGAGATTGAAGTGTTTTACCTGCCGAGTTACAGCCCGGAGTTGAATCCGGATGAAATGCTGAATGCCGATCTCAAACAGGCAGTGACGACCAAGGCCCCTGCGCGAACAAAGGGGCAGTTGCTCAAGGTGACGACCAGCCACATGCGCAAGCTACAGAAATCACCCGAACGTGTGAAAAGCTACTTTGAACATGCTCCGGTAAAGTCTGCCAGAATTGTTCATAAACAAAAAATGAGCACATCCCATCGTCATGCGTTCGCCGCCGGTCGGGAATTTTTTGCCGGATACGTTGTCCGAAGTTGCATGTCGTAATCCATCCGAAAAAGAACCACATCGCGAGGAGAACAACATGTTCAGCCAAATCGTCGATCCGATGCACAACGTGTGGTTAACCGGTGTCGTCGCGCTGGTTCCGGTTGTGCTGTTACTTCTGTTGCTTGCCGTCTTCCGTGTTTCCGCCTGGTTGGCCACGCTGATCGGCTCACTGGTCACCTTCGTCCTGGCAGCGTGGATATGGGAGATGCCCGTGGAACAGGGACTGCGCGCCTATATCTACGGTGCCGCCACGGGCGTTTGGGCCGTGGACTGGATCACCTTCTGGGGCGTGGTACTGTTCAACACCATTTCGCTGACCGGCGTGTTCGAATTGTTCCGCCGCTGGCTGATCGCCCAAGGCACCCGGGATGTGCGCGTCCAGACCTTGCTGTTCGCCTGGGCCTTCGGCGCCTTGCTTGAAGGGCTGGTCGGCTTCGGCTATCCGTGGGCAGTGGTGGCGCCTATCCTCATTACCTTGGGCATTCCGGACCTCGACGCCCTGCGCGTCGCCGCCATCGCCAACAACGCACCAGTGTCCTATGGCGCACTTGGCGTTCCGATCATCGCGCTGGCCGCCGTGACCGGCCTTCCGCTGCTGGCGCTGTCGGCATCGGTGGGCAAAATCGTGGCCGTTCTCGCGCTGCTGCCGCCGTGGATCCTGATCTACCTTGTGTCCGGTCGCAAGGGCTTGCGCGATGGCTGGCCGCTGGCCATCGTCGGCTCGCTTGGCTACATCGCCGGCCAGTACCCTGTGGCCGTGTATCTCGGGCCCTACCTGCCGGACGTGGTCGGCTCCATCGTCTGCTTCGCGGCCCTGCTGACCTTGCTGAAGTTCTGGCGTCCGCGCACCACGCTCGGCTACGGCGGCGACGTCATTGAGGCGTCCGACTCGAACACCGGTGCCACCCACGGCTTGACTCAGGCTGAATTGTTGAAAGCATGGATGCCCTTCCTCGTACTGATCGCCGTGGTGGTGCTGTGGACCGGCCCTTGGTCGCCGCTGCCCAAGATCAGCCTGTTCAAGGACCAGATACAGGCGTTGTCTACGTTGACCAATGACAAAGTAACGGCGCTGTTCAACTTCGCTCCGTTCATCGGGGGCACCGCCATCCTGACGTCCTGGCTGGTCGTGGCCGTCATCCTGCGTCCGAACGGCGAGATGCTGCGCAGGATATTCGCCACCACTTTCAAACAAATGTGGGGCGCACTGCTGGTGGGCGTATTCATCTTCGGCTTGGCCTACGTGTTCAATTTCTCCGGCATGGCGTCATCGCTGGCAAACACATTTTCCAAGGTCGGCATAGCCTACATCATCATCGCGCCCTTGCTCGGCTGGATCGGCGTTGCGCTGTCCGGCAGCAACACCTCGACCAATGCCATGTTCGGCGCATTTCAGGCCATGGTGGGCCGCCTGTTGGGCTTTCCGGTGCTGCTGCTGCCGACACTGAACTCGCTCGGTGCCGAAGTGGGCAAACCGGTGGCGCCGCAAACCGCCAGCGTCGGCGTATCGACGAGCCGCTACGTGCGCAACGAGGGGGAGGTCATCCGCCACAACATGGGCTGGACGTTCTTCCTGCTGGGCTACCTGATGTTGATCGGCGTGTTGTTCTATTTGTTCTTCAAGCCGGCGATGACGCTGTGACGGTAAGTCGTTGCGGATCAATCCAAAAATTGGCGTCAAGCGCAAAGCTGATTCCCTGAGAAAGAAGCTGGTACGCAATGGATAGCTTCCTTAACCCTGCGGGACGCGGTCAACGGCGCGGGTTTTTTCCGCTTCGTGGGCCGTGCCTCTTGACTCCACTTTGCCATCTGCTTTGGCACCGAAATGAAGACGATCTGGAAGTCGACCAAAGATTCTATGATTTGTGTCAAGGCACTTATCAATCGCTTCGAGTCAAACTCAGTCTTA
>VFSW01006606.1_pt1 | contig 17014 bp, 16 predicted proteins | sample 5358111 | NCBI WGS metagenome assembly VFSW01 (sample SAMN11554181, study PRJNA540505) | mine drainage metagenome | isolation source: sediment from site ElyBrook_90M | place: USA: Ely Copper Mine, Vershire, VT | collected 2017
ACCGGCAAGGCGCCGGTGGTGCGGCGTTTTCCGATGATCGCGGGTATCGATTTTGTCGGCACGGTAGAGCAGTCATCGCATCCGCGGTGGAAGGCCGGCGACCAGGTGATCTGCAACGGTTGGGGCATGGGCGAGACCCACCTCGGCGGCTACGCCGAGAAAGCCCGCGTCAGGGGCGATTGGCTGGTGAGCCTGCCCAAAGGCATGTCGGCGCGCGAGGCGATGGCGATCGGCACCGCCGGCTACACCGCGATGCTGGCCGTGCTGGCGCTGGAACAGCATGGTCTTACTCCGGCGCATGGTCCGGTGGTGGTCACCGGCGCCGCCGGCGGTGTCGGCTCGGTCGCGATCTCCGTGCTGTCAAAGCTCGGCTACCACGTCATCGCGTCGACCGGCCGTCAGTCGGAGGCCGGCTATCTCCGGGATCTCGGCGCGGCCGAGGTGATCGACCGCAACGAGCTCTCGGGGCCGGCCAAGCCGCTGGCGAAAGAACGCTGGGCGGGCGGGGTCGATAGCGTCGGCTCGACAACGCTGGCCAACCTCTTGTCGATGACGAAATACCGGGGCGCCATCGCCGCCTGCGGGCTTGCCGGCGGCATGGACCTGCCGTCCTCGGTGGCGCCGTTTATTTTGCGCGGGGTGTGTCTGTTGGGTATCGATTCTGTGATGTGCCCAATCGAGCTGCGAAAGACGGCCTGGAACCGGCTCGCAAGCGACATGGATTCCGGAAAACTAACTGAAATTACTCATGAAATTGACCTCGACCAAGTGATCGAGGCCGGTGCCAAAATTCTCGCCGGCCAGGTTCGCGGTCGGATCGTGGTAAAAATTGTCTGATGGCGTTCAGACTTTACCAACGAAGCTGCTCCAATGTTGCCACGGTTAGTATGGTAAGCAGCGGGTAAAGAGGCATCAGGCGTTGCCCGCGCTCGGGGTCAGGTTGGAGTTGTAGCATGTTTGCGCGTTTCGTGTTGGGGGCGGTGGTGGCCGGTACCGCGATAGCGCCGGCTTTGGCGGGGCAGATGAATGCCGAAGAGGCCCGCAGGTTTGTTTCCGGAAAGGTGTTCGCCTTTACCTGCTTTGACGGGACGCGCGGCGCTGGCCGGGTCCGCGACGACCTCGGTGCGGCCGGTGCGGTGCAGTTCTCGGGCGCCGGTCCCATTCGTCACCTGCGGTTGCCGGGCAATACGTTTCAGATCCGCGGCGAGGCCGTCTGCGCGTCCATCAAGGGCATTCCGTTCGAGCCCTGCTTCAATCTTGACAAGAGAGACGAGCGCAGCTTCCGCGGATCGGTCTCGGGCATGAGCTTCGCCTATTGCGATTTCCATCATCAGGGGGCAGCGCAGATGCTGCTGGCGCGGGCGGTGGCTCACCCACGTTCGCTGCACGCGCCGGAGCGAACAGGCTCGGTAGAAGTGTCGGCGCGCGTCGAGACCCCGCCGGTCGAGAGCGCCAAACTGGAGCCGGTCAAATCCGAGACGAAGTCGGAGCCGGCAAGAACGGAAAGCGCTCCGGAACTGCGTCGCTCGACCGACTGATCGACGCGGGCGTCGGCAACCGCGCAAATTCCAGCTATGGAAAACTTGTGAACCTCGAAAATTCGTGGATCGGGACGGTCACGCCGCGCAACCCGTGCCAGCCCGTAATCACACGGGCCGACAAATTCATGGCTCGGTAGCGACTATCGCTCAAGCTTGTCGGGTTTCGACGGCCCGTGGGGGCGGCCCGGCAGATATGGGTTGGCAAATGCCGCAATATTTTTTCCGTATCAGTCATGGCCGCTATTCCGGGGCTTCCAACCAGGGATCCGAGTTCGAGAGCCGAGAGGCCGCCTGGACCGAGATGACCAAGGTTTGCGCCAATCTTGTCGGCAGCATTTCTCGTGGCCTGAGGCAAAACTCCGAATGGCATATGGAACTGCTCGATGAGAGCGAGAAGCCCGTGTTCCGAATCCGACTGGTAGCGGAGACGTTGGGCTAGATTTTCCTGTACGACGGCGCCGACCGGTTGCTCACTGCGGCGTGGAGCGTGCCTCGCTGCGAGATTTCATCGACCATCGCGGGGCGGAAGAGCGAGACGACGGATATGTTTATCAACATTGCACGTCTCACGCTTCCGTGATTCCCGCTTTGGTTGAAATTAATCAATTTTTCAAGCGGCAAAAGTATTGCTCGAAAGGGCGGTTTTGGTAGTTCGATTATTTTCCGGCCGCGCGCCGTTGAAAGTCCATTTATTCCAGGATGCACTCATGGGCAGCTTCTCTCTACGTCTAACCCACAAGATTGCGGCGATAGGGATCGTCGGCGTCGCCGGCGTCATCCTCGTCGGTAGCATGCATATGTACGGCGAGTCCGAAATGACCTCGCACAGAGAGGCGGCCGAAAATGCGAGAGCGATCTTTGAGCTGAACCGCACGATGGAGATCGAGCTATTGGAGGGTCGGCGTGCCGAAAAGGATTTTCTGATTCGCAACGATCAGAAGAGGGCTGAAGTTCAAAGCGAGATCATAAAGAACGTCGTCTCAGACATAAACTTGCTTCACGGAAAGGTGCTGGCCATCGGCAAGGCGGATCTGGCGGGCAAGATCGAGGCCATGAGCGACTCGCTGAAGCAATATCAGACCCATTTTGCGTCCGTCGTCGCAGAGAAGATTCGCCTTGGCCTGGACGAAACGGCGGGCCTTGAAGGCCGCCTGCGTGGTTCGGTACATGATATCGAGGCACGCGTGGATCAATTGCATCAGTCGAACCTCGTGGTCACGATGCTGATGATGCGCCGGCATGAGAAGGATTTCATGTTGCGCCGTGACGCGAAATACGGCGGCGAGATGAAGAAGCGGGTTTCGGAATTTGCCGTCGAGGTGGATAACGCCGATATCCCGGATGCGGCCAAGGCCGAACTCAGGCAAAAACTCGCCGAATACCAGCGCGATTTTTTCGCCTGGTTTGACTCCGCCCTGAAAATTGCCGTCGAATTGAAGGCAATGTCCGATTCCTTCTCGGAAATCGAGCCGGTGATCGACGTGGTGTCGAAGGCGGTGAACAATATCATGGCGGAAGCGGATCAGTCGAACGTCAGGGTGCGCGACAATACCAATTGGCAGATGAAACTCGCCATCCTCTTGATAGCATCCGGTGTCCTTGGAATCAGCGTATTTTTCGGAAGGTCGGTTTCCATGCCGCTATCGGCGATGCGGGCTGCCATGATCGAGCTTGCAAGCGGCAACTTTGCGATTGTACTGCCTGGACTTGGTCGCGCCGACGAGATCGGGGAGATTGCGCAGGCCGTCGAAACGTTCAAGGTCAACGCGGAGCAGAAGGTGCGCGACGAAGCCGAAGTCAAGATCAAGCGGGATCGGGAGGACGCGCAGCAGCGCAAGGCCGACATGATCAGGATGGCGGATGATTTCGAGGGGGCGGTCGGCGAGATCATCGAAACCGTATCCTCAGCCTCGACCGAACTTGAAGCCTCCGCAACCACGCTCACCTCAACCGCGGTGCGCGCGCAAGAGCTCGCCGTCGTCGTCGCAGCGGCATCGGAAGAAGCCTCCGCCAACGTGCAGTCGGTGGCCTCGGCCACGGAAGAACTGTCCTCCTCGGTCAACGAGATCAGCCGCCAGGTGCAGGAATCGGCGCGCATGGCCAATGAGGCCGTCGGTCAGGCGCACAGGACCAACGATCGTGTCAGCGAGTTGTCGAAGGCAGCAAGCCGCATCGGCGATGTGGTCGAACTCATCAACACCATCGCCGGGCAAACCAATCTGCTCGCGCTCAACGCCACCATCGAGGCGGCTCGGGCGGGCGAGGCCGGCCGCGGCTTTGCCGTGGTGGCATCGGAAGTGAAGGCGCTGGCCGAGCAGACCGCGAAAGCAACCGGCGAGATCGGCCAGCAGATCAGCGGCATCCAGGCGGCGACGCGGGAGTCGGTCGGTGCGATCCACGAGATCAGCGGCACGATCGAAAAGCTGTCCGAAATATCGTCGACCATCGCGGCAGCGGTGGAAGAGCAGGGTGCGGCGACCCAGGAGATTTCCCGCAACGTGCAACAGGCCGCCGAGGGCACTGTTCAGGTCTCGTCCAACATCGCCGACGTACAGCGCGGCGCCAGCGAAACCGGCTCGGCCTCCTCGCAGGTTCTGTCCGCCGCGCAATCGCTGTCCGGAGACTCCAACCGCCTCAAGCTCGAGGTCGGCAAGTTCCTCCACTCGGTCAGGGCGGCCTGAGGCGCGAGCTCTGCAGAGCCGGTGAAATCTTATACCAGACTGCATAGGGGCTGACTCTCGGGGTTTCCGTCGGATTGCGATCCATTTGGGTTTCGCGATTTGATTCGGGAGGGGGCCGATGAGCGCCGCGCTTGAGACCTTGGGCTAGATTTTCCTGTACGACGGCGCCGACCGGTTGCTCACTGCGGCGTGGAGCGTGCCTCGCTGCGAGATTTCATCGACCATCGCGGGGCGGAAGAGCGAGACGACGGATATGTTTATCAACATTGCACGTCTCACGCTTCCGTGATTCCCGCTTTGGTTGAAATTAATCAATTTTTCAAGCGGCAAAAGTATTGCTCGAAAGGGCGGTTTTGCTAGTTCGATTCGAAAAACATCCCCGTTGCCGATCTGCGGGGATGTTTTCGTTTGGGGTTGAGCCGCCGTTCAAAAACTGTCGGAAAAAACTCGCCGCTCATGCCAAGGACCTTTGCCATGTCGTTTCTAACCTTCCGAATTCGAGGCCGGCTCTACAGCGGATTCGGTGTGCTCGTTTTGTTTTGCGCGGCTCTGGCCGGCTTCGCAGTGTGGCAACTATGGGAAATCCGCGCTCAGGTCGAAACCATGACCTTGCAATCCAAGGCGGCAATCCGCGCGAGCGATATCGCGGCCGAACTGGAGGCGACGCGTCGTAGTCTGCTTCGCTACGCTTTCGATCAGGACGAAACTTCCTTCACGGAATCCGGGCAGCGATTGGCGACGGTGTCGGGTCTCCTCGAGGAGGCGGCCAGGACGACACTCCTCGAACAACGACGCGTAACCTACAGGACCGCCCTCCAGGAGATCGCCGAATTGAAAACAAAGCGCGAGGCTTTCGGCGACACCGTCAAACAAATGCTGGCAGGACGCAATATGCTCATCGTCGACGGCGACAAGATGGTGGTCGAGATCCAGAAATTCATGGAGGCCGCGGATAAATCGCCATTCGCCGCGGGGGCCGCGGCGCTGGAGAGCAAGGTTCTTCATGCCCGGCTCGCAAGCGCGCGACTGCTGACGACTCGTGACTCCAAGACGATCGAACTCTTCAGAACCAATTTTGGAAAGGTGCGGCAGCAGATTGAGGAGCTGGCGAAGGCCGACCTGCCGTCAAACCTTGCGGCTATGCTGGCATCCCTAAAGACCGGCGTCGGAAAATACGGCGAGGCATTTGAAAAATTCGGACCCAGTCTCGTGCTCGGAGACGAACTGTACCACAAGGGTATCTCTCCGCTCATCAGGAACACCGCCGAAAAAATGGCGGAAATCCGAACCTCAGTCACGCAGAATTTTCAGAAGACGACGGCCGCGACCGAGGAGCGAATCACGAGCACGGTCACCTTGCAGGAGATAGTGGCCGGGGCCGCCGTGTTGCTTGGCCTCGTCATCGCCTTCGTGATTGCACGCGGCATTATCGGCCCACTTTTCTCTCTGACTTCCAGCATGAAGGAACTTGCCGGGGGCGATCTTGAGGTCGTCGTTCCCGGCGCGGACCGCCGCGACGAGGTGGGCGACATGGCGCGCGCGGTCGAAGTCTTCAAAGAGAACGGGCTTGAGGTTGAACGGATGCGGGCCGAGCAATTGGTCATCGACAAACGCAACGCCGAACAGCACAAGGCGGATATGATCAGGCTCGCCGATGATTTCGAAACCGCGGTCGGCGAAATCATCGAAACCGTATCGTCGGCTTCGACCGAACTCGAGGCTTCCGCCGGCACTCTCACTTCGAGCGCGGAGCGCACGCAGGGACTAACTACGATGGTTGCAGAGGCTTCCGGGGAAGCCTCCAGCAACGTGCAGTCGGTGGCCTCGGCCACGGAAGAACTGTCCTCCTCGGTCAACGAGATCAGCCGCCAGGTGCAGGAATCGGCGCGCATGGCCAATGAGGCCGTCGGTCAGGCGCACAGGACCAACGATCGTGTCAGCGAGTTGTCGAAGGCAGCAAGCCGCATCGGCGATGTGGTCGAACTCATCAACACCATCGCCGGGCAAACCAATCTGCTCGCGCTCAACGCCACCATCGAGGCGGCTCGGGCGGGCGAGGCCGGCCGCGGCTTTGCCGTCGTGGCGTCGGAAGTGAAGGCGCTGGCCGAGCAGACCGCGAAGGCTACCGGCGAGATCGGTCAGCAGATCGCGGGGATTCAGGCGGCGACGCAGGAGTCGGTTGCGTCGATCCAGCAGATCAGCGGCACCATCGAAAAGTTGTCGGAGATTTCGTCGACCATCGCGGCAGCGGTGGAAGAGCAGGGCGCGGCGACGCAGGAGATTTCCCGCAACGTGCAACAGGCGGCGCGGGGCACGCAGCAGGTCAGTTCAAACATCAGCGACGTGGAACGCGGCGCCACCGAGACCGGCTCGGCCTCGTCGCAGCTTCTCGCCGCGGCGCGGTCGTTGTCGGGCGATAGCAATCGTCTCAAACTCGAGGTCGGCAGGTTTCTCAGCTCGGTCAGAGCGGCTTGAAGCGGACGGTCCGAATTGGTTAGTTAGGCGCCCGTCCGCGTAACCGGCGCTGCTGGTGGCCGCTGCCGGCGAAAACGGAACCCCTGGTACAGCCAGCCGATTGCCGCCAGCACCAGCCTGAGGCACATGAACGACCGCGCGCGATAGCCCCCGGTCCGGTCGACATATCGACCGGGAACGCCTCAACGGCGGCCGCCGCCTGACATCATTCGAGATCGATACGGAATGGCCGGCCTTCGACCGACATGCTGCCGGGCCCGATCTCGTCGAGCGCTCGCAGCATCCGCCCCTCGCGCCCCAGCGCTTTGTCCGCCAGGCTGACGATCAACCGGTTCGGCGACGCGATCGGGGACGCCGCGCGGATTTGCCTTGCGATCAGGACTTCATCGCGATGCGGATTGAGCGCACAGACCGCGGCAAAAGCGCTCGCAGTTGAACGGCTGATGCCGGCATAGCAATGGACGACCAGCGGCGCGTTGCGGTCCCAGCCGCGCACGAAGTTCAGCACTTGCTCGATATGTGACTCCGACGGCGCGATAAAGCCTTCCAGCTGTTCGGTGATGTCGTCCATCTGCACTTTCAGGTGATTGGCCGGGAGCACGGACGCCGGCCGCTGCACCTGATCAACATTGGCCATGACCGTGAGCACATGACTGGCGCCGACCGTCTTGACGGTGTCGGGAAGTGCAGCGAGCGAGCAGACGTGAATCATGGATTTCCCTTTTGTAACGCCAATGATAGGCCATTCAGCGGTGCAATGTCTCGAACCTTGCCAGAAACCGCTTCTCGGCCTTGGCTGCGGTCCAGGGCGTCAGGTAATCCCGCCGGGTCGCCGGCGGCAGACCGGGATCGCGGCCGAACAGGCGTTTTGCTTCGGCCTCCGCAAAGCCTGCAAGTTCCGTCGCCTCAAGATAGGCGGCGCCCCTGTCCGCAGCCTTGATCTGCCGTTCGATCTCCGGCGCCAATACGGGCGGGAGTCCGAAGCGGATATGTATTGCCGAAAGCAGCCGCTTTTCGACGGCCTTGTAGTCACCGCCAAGCACCGCCTTGAACGGCGAGATCATGTCGCCGATGACATATTCCGGTGCATCGTGCAGCAGCGCGGCGAGCCGGTAACTGGCGTCGACGCGCGGCGTCTGCTCGCGCATGATGGCCTCGACCAGCAAAGTGTGTTGCGCCACCGAAAAGATATGCGGGCCGTTGGTCTGCCCATTCCAGCGCGCCACGCGAGCCAGGCCGTGGGCGATATCGGCGATTTCGATATCGAGCGGCGAAGGGTCGAGCAGATCGAGCCGCCGTCCCGACAACATGCGCTGCCAGACGCGGGCGGTCGCCTTGTTCGCGGGCAATTTTCTCGCTGTCATTTGACGTTGAGACGGGGGGTGCGACGTTTTCCGGCGCAGCTTTCGTGGCAATAGCATGTGACCAGATGGTCGTTGACCATGCCGGTGGCCTGCATGAAGGCGTAGACGATGGTGGGGCCGACGAATTTGAATCCGCGCGAGGACAGTTCCTTTGACATCTTGATGGATAGCGGTGTCGATGCTGGAACGCTGGCTGTCGTCCTGAAATGGTTGACCTTCGGCCTGCCGTCGACGAACTCCCACATGAATTTCGAGAAGCCGGGGCCGTCTTCCATGATCTTCAGGTAGGATTTTGCGCTATTGATCGCGCCCTCGATCTTGGCGCGGTTGCGCACGATACCGGTGTCGTTCATCAGCGCGTGGACTTTTTTCGCGTTATAGCGCGCGATCTTCTCCGGCTGGAAATCGTCGAATGCCTTCCGGAAATTGTCGCGCTTGCGCAGGATCGTGATCCAGGACAACCCGGCCTGGAAGCCGTCAAGGATGAGCTTTTCATAAAGCGCCCGGTCATCGAATTCCGGCACGCCCCACTCGGTGTCGTGATAGGTGACATAAAGCGGATCTTCGCCCGGCCAGGGGCATCGCGTCAGACCATCGGCATGCAGGCGCGCCGTCCGCGTCATGCCACGGTCTGCCTTGGCGTGGTCTGCAAATCGGCCGGCTCGGCAAGACGGATGGCAAGGCCACCCGATGTCAGCGCCGTGCCGGCCTCGAGCGCGTCGGCGGCGCGATCGATCCTGATCAGCGCAAGGCCGTGGTGGCCCGCAGCAGAGCCCATGGTGCCGACCGGTTTGTCACCGGCGAGAATCGCAGCGCCCGGCTCCGGTGCCGGGCCGTCAAGAATGACCCGGACCGTTCGCGTGCGCGCGGTACCGCGATGCTGCATCCGCGACACCACCTCCTGGCCGACATAGCAGCCCTTGTCGAAATCGACGCCGTGCAGCCGGTCCATGTTGGTTTCGTGCGGAAACGCATCGCCATAGATGAAGTCCAGCCCGCCGCGCGGAACGCCCGTCGCGATGCGATGGGCATCGTAGGCGGTGCTATCGACCACTTCCGCGCCGATCAGGTCGGCGGCTTTTTGCGCGAGCTCCGGGGGCACGAGAATCCGCCAGCCAAGGGCCGTATCGCGCGGATCGGCGAATGCGAGATCCGGCTTCAGCGCAGGGTCGCCCTCCCACGCCGCGAGCACGCCGAGGCTGTCCGACAGATTTTCGATGCCGACCTTGGCGCGCAGCTTGTAGAAGCCGAGCTTGTCGGCAAGAGCTTGCGCCAGCGCCCGTGGGCAGTCGATCAGGAAACCGCCGCCATGACCGGAAGGTGCTTCGGTGATCAGAAAATCGGTCGTGATCTTGCCCTGCGGCGTCAGCAAGGCGCCGAACCGTCCCAACTCCGGCCGCAGCAGCGTCACGTCCGTGGTGAAGAGGCCGTTGAGAAAATCGCGGGCACCTTCGCCGCTGACCTTGACGACGCCACGGTCGGGTAGAAACGCTGCCTTCATGGTTGTCTTGCCAAAATCTCTTGCAAAAGGATCGAGAAGTTTCCCGGAAATTTCTTTGGAGTTTCCTTGGAGTGTCCCGGCAGTTCCTTGGGGAAACGCCAATGCCGCTTATCATATCGGAAGGTAAGACGCTAAGCGGTTGGGAACAAGGCCCGCTCGACACTGGTTCCGTGAATCCCTGAAGGCAGTAGAGATTACTGCTTCGGCAGCGCGGTTGAAAATTCGCCGTTGCGGATGCGGACGGGAAGGCCTTCCACGAATTTGGCCACGGCATCTTCACCGTAGGTCTTGACCAGTTCGGCAAAGGCCGCAAACAGGCTGGCCTGAGCCAGACAGTCGCCATCGACGCCATCGTGCCGCGCCTCCGCCCAGGCCTCGCTGAGATAGCTGAGCGCGGCCTGCTTCTGTTCGTGGTCGGGCAGCAGATCGCGGGCGGTTGTGAAGGACGCTGGGCGGCTCATGAAACTCAACAGCTGTCTGCGCGGGGTCCAGGGCGGAACGCGTCGAATGCCTAGACCTTTAGCACGCAAGGCGGAGCCGCCTAGCCACTTCTTTAGGAAAGGTTAACGGCGCTAAATGATTTGGTCAGCGCCGCGCTGGAGCATGATCAGATTGGATTGAAGTGGATCGTGATCTTGTCTCCTTGTTTGAGCATGATCCCCGCGCAAACACTTTCGCGTTTGTTAGCCAAGGCAAAACCGGTTCATACTTTTTCGGATCAGGCGCTAGTTGGCGTAGCGGGCGGTCAGATCCCGCGAAATCTTCGAGCCTTCATCGATATATCTGCGGATCGCGACCGAAGCGGCCGGCGTGCAGGTGCGGTAGGTCTGCTGGAAGCCGTTATAACCGCGGTTGAAGCCCGCGATCATGCGGGCGCGCCTGTCGCCCGAGGGGGTTTCGGCATCGATCAACGCCTGCATCTCGTTGCGCCATTTGCCGCCTTCATTGCTGCCGCAAATCCCCCTGAGGTAGTGCAGGGTGCCGAGAATTTCGGCCAGCCGCTGCAGGTCGCCGTCGAACGGCGCGGGCGCGTCCTGGGCCCGCGCAGGGCCGGAAAGGCACGAGAAGACGATGAAAGCGGCCAGGACATATTTGGGCATGGGCCCGCACGATATGCCTTTTCAGTGCGCTGGAAGCAAGGCGCCGGGCGCGTCCGAAACAGCAGGGATCAAACCCCGAGCAGGCGCCGGGCCGACAGGATGACCTCCTGCAGCCCGCCGGTGACCTTGAGCCCGCCAAGGGCATCCGGTGCGAGCCATTTGTAATCATCGAGTTCGTCGTTCAGGATCGGCTCGCCGGAGATCCAGCGCGCCGCGAACGACATGATCAGGTAATGCCCGCCGCCGCTGGTTCCTGGCACGACCTCGCGCCATGCGGCGAGGTCGACGATCTCGATTTTCAGCGCGGTTTCCTCGCCGACTTCACGATGCAGGGCGGCGTGGAGGGTTTCGCCAAACTCGACCCGGCCGCCCGGCAGCGTATAAAAGCCCTTGGCCGGGAAACGCGCGCGGCGCACCAGAAGGATCTTGCCATCGCGAAAGATCGCGGCGCTGACCGCCAACTGGGGATAGGAGGGCTGCACGGAGGACACCAAGGCATGATCTCGAAAAGGATAGATTAGACCCTGGCCATCAATGCGTCATGATGTAGTCGACGTCGGCTTCGATGTCGCCGTTGATGATGCCGCCGGCCTGCATCACCAGCGGCTTGACCCAGAGGGTCGCCTGCTCAGCCAGCGTGGCGCGGGTCTTGTCCCGGCGGGCTTCGCGCATCGCCGCGCCTACGGCGGTGAGGATCGAGGTCATAGCACTGGTGATATTGTCGAACGAGGCGCGGATCCCGGTGTCGGCGGATTCATAGGCTTCGATCGCAAGATCCCGCGCCTTGAAATTGGAGGCGGTGAAATGCTCGGCATAGGACAGCGGCTGCCAGCTAAGGAAATCCTCGGCGCATTCCGGCATATCCGGAACCATTTCGAGCAGCATGACGGCTTCGTTGAAATGGTTCAGATAGTCGGTGGCGAGCCCGGTGCGGGGATTGATGTTGGCCGCGCGCAATTCTGCCGCACGCGCCTCATCAAGGCCCGGCTGGGAAATGGATCGCGCGGAGTTTGAAGCCGATGTCATCTGCCGCAGTGTTAGCGGTTGGCGTTAAAGGGTGCTGAATATTTTGCTTGAGTGGATAACAGAATGTGTGGACGCTTCGTAATCACGTCGCCGCCGGAGGCCTTGCGGAGGATTTTTGGCTATGTGGAACAGCCGAATTTCCCGCCACGGTTTAATATATCTCCGACTCAACCAATACCTGTGATAATCATCGAAAACGGCGTCCGGCATTTTCGCCTGATGCGCTGGGGCCTGCTGCCTGCCTGGGTGAAAGATCCCCGTAAATTTACGCTCCTGGTCAATGCGCGCGCGGAGACGGCCAGGGAAAAGCCCGCCTTCAAGAACGCGATCAAGCGGCGACGCTGCCTGATCCCGGCGGACGGCTATTATGAATGGCAGGGTTCCGGACAGCTCAAGCGGCCCCATTTCATCCGTCGCCGCGATGGCGCTCCGATCGGGCTTGCGGGACTTGCCGAAACCTGGATCGGCCCCAACGGCGAGGAGCTTGACACGGTGGCGATCGTCACCGCGGCGGCGAGCGCCGATCTTGCAGTGCTTCATCGCCGCGTGCCGGTGACGATCGGCGCTGGTGATTTCGAGCGCTGGCTCGATTGCAACAGCCATGACGTCGACGCGGTGATGGCCCTCTTGAACGGACCTGCCGAGGGCGAATTCGTCTGGCACGAGGTCTCCACAAGGGTCAATCGCGTCGCCAACGATGACGCGCAATTGGTCCTGCCGATCACGGCGGAAGAGCGCGCGGCCGAAGCGCCGAAACCGGTGAAACCGGTGAGCCTGCGCAAACCTGCGCCGGTGACGTCGGGCGACGGCGGGCAGGGCTCGCTGTTCTAATTTGTAACCGCGAGCAGTTCCTTCAGCTTCTTGACCGCGCTGTCCGGCGTCGTGAGGACCGGCAGGCTTGTGGCCTCGGCGACCAGCGCCGCCGCCGGCGCCATGCTGTATTGCGCAAGCGCAATCAGGTCACAGTCGCGCAAATCGCGTGAGGCCTGTGCGACCAGGCGATCGTGTTCGGCGCGCCCACCGCGATCGAGCGCCTCAAGCGCCCCTTCCGCGAGCTTCGGCACGATTTGGACCGAACTCGGAAATTCCCGCGGCATCGACTGCAGCGTCGGCGCGAACGTCGAGAGCAGGCCGATCCTGTGGCCGCGCGCGGCCGCCTGCTCGATCATCGCCTGGTTCGGCTTGAGCACCGGCATCGGCGCTTGCTCGCGCGCCACCGCCTCGATGCAGGCGCCGAAGGCCGAGCAGGTGAAGAGGATCGCGTCAGCGCCTGTGGAGGCCGCATAACGTCCAAGCGTCAGGAAACGCTCGGTCATCGCTGACGTCAGGCGCCCGTCACGCGCCACGTCGGCCGACAGGCTGTCGTCGAGCAAATTCATCAGGTTTGCGTCCGGCCAAAGCCGGGCGAACGAGGCCTCGATCGGCACGATCGAGTGTTTCAGGGCATGGATGAGAGCGATGCGCATGTTGTCTTACAACACCTTGCCGGGGTTCATGATACCCAGCGGATCGAGTACAGCCTTGATCGAACGCATCAGCTCGATGGCGACCTTGTCCTTGACATCGGGCAGTTCGTCGCGCTTGAGCACGCCGATGCCATGCTCGGCGGAAATCGATCCGCCCATCCGCAGCACGATGTCGAACACCACCGCATTCACATCATGCCATCTCCCGAGGAAATCCGCGGTGTCGGCCCCCAGGGGTTGGCTGACATTGTAGTGGATGTTGCCGTCGCCGAGATGGCCGAACGGCACCGGCCGCGCGCCCGGGATGAGCTTTACGACAGCCGCATTGGCTTGCTCGATGAAATCGGGCACCGCGGCGACCGGCACGGAAATGTCATGCTTGATCGAGCCGCCTTCCGGCTTCTGCGCCGCGGACATCTCGTCGCGCAGTTTCCAGAACGCGCTGCGCTGGCTCAAATTCGCCGCGATCACGGCGTCATCGACGATACCTTGGTCCATTCCTTGCGCCAGGATCGATTCCAGCGCGGAGCGGGCGTCATCGCGCGAGGATGACAGTTCCATCAGCACGTACCATCGATGCGGGCTGGCGAGGGGATCGCGGATGTCGATGCCGTGACGCACGCTGAAATCGACGGCGATGTCGGACAGCAATTCGAAGCTGGTGAGACTGCCCGCAGCCTCGTTCCGGGCAATCGATAGCAGCGTCAGCGCGTCCGTCGGCGATTTGAGGCCGACGAAGGCGGTTTCCACCGCGCGCGGTTTCGGAAACAGTTTCAGCGTTGCCGCGGTGATGATGCCGAGCGTACCCTCCGCGCCGATGAAGAGATTGCGCAGATCGTAGCCGGTATTGTCCTTTTTCAGCTTCGACAGGCCGTTGAGAATTCGCCCGTCCGCCAGCACCACTTCCAGCCCGATCGCCATCTCGCGCGCCACGCCGTAAGCCAATGCAGCGGTGCCGCCGGCATTGGTGGAGAGGTTGCCGCCGATGGTGCAGCTTCCTTCCGCGCCCAGCGACAACGGGAACAACCGGTCGACTTCCGAGGCCTTTTGCTGCGCGACCTGCAGCACCACGCCGGATTCGCAGGTCATGGTGTTGGAGGCGGTGTCGATCTCGCGGATCTTGTCGAGCCGCCGCGTCGAGACGACCACCTCGCCATGTTGCGGGGTCTGGCCGCCGACCAGGCCGGTATTGCCGCCCTGCGGCACCAGCGCGACTTTATGCTCGGTAGCGAGTTTGCAGATGGCGGCGACTTCGGCCGTCGAACCCGGCCGCAACACCAGCGGCGATCGTCCATGGAACAGGCCGCGCTCTTCGGTGACGTAGGGCGCGATGTCGGCCGTCTCGGTGACCGCGTATTTGTCGCCGACGATGGCGCGGAATCTCGCGATCAGTTCGGGCGGGAGCGGGGGGACGGTGGCGTGAACGATATTCATCTTCGTCTCTTGGTTGATTATCGCTCCACCGCGGCGCGGCGCAGCCGGTCGTTGATCGCTTCGCCGAGCCCGTGATCCGGCACCGGCATGACCACGATGGCACGCGCGCCCCTGGTATCGAGCGTGCGAAGATACCCGAAAAGGTTGGCTGCGGCTTCCGCGAGATCGCCGCGCGGGGACAAATTCATGATCGCGGTCGCGGCTTCCGCCCCCGGCACGCGATCCGGGCCGAACGCCAGCAGCGCCTCGTTTGCCTCGACGTTCCCGGCGTTGAGCCGCACTTGGGTGCGCGGCGCATAATGCGATGCGAGCATGCCCGGCGCCAGCGGCTGGCCTGCGTCGTTGTCGGCATCTTCCGGCGGCCCCGCCAGCGGCCGGCCCAGCACGCGCTCGATCTCGTCGCGCGGCAGCCCGCCGGGCCGCAGCAACATCGGGGCCTCGAAACAGCCGACGATGGTGGATTCGACCCCCACGGGGACCGCCCCGCCATCGACAATCAGATCGATCCGGCCCGCAAGATCGCTCTGCACGTGGGCCGCTGATGTCGGCGAGACATGGCCCGACAGATTGGCCGAGGGCGCCACCACCGGCCCGTCGAAGGCGCGCAGGATGGTCCTCGCGACGGGGTGGGCGGGAACCCGGACCGCGACGGTATCGAGGCCTGCGGTCGCGAGATCCGCAACCGCACAGTCGTTGGTCCTGGGCAGCACCAGCGTCAGCGGTCCCGGCCAGAACGCCTCGGCTAGTTTTGTCGCGGTCGCGTCGAAGCGGGCAATCCGCATGGCGGCGGCGATATCCCCGACATGGGCGATCAAGGGATTGAACGAGGGCCGGCCTTTGGCCTCGTAGAGCCGCGCAATCGCCGCAGGGTTGGCGGCATCGGCGCCGAGGCCATAGACGGTCTCGGTCGGGAACGCCACCAGGCCGCCTTCTGCGAGGCAACGCGCGGCTCTTGCCACGGCGGCCTCGTCGGCCGGCAGAATCAGCGTTTTCAGCCCCACATTCACGGGAATTAAAGTCCTCAATTCGGCTTCTTGCGGTGCGCGAAAGCCAGGGCTATAAGCCGCCTTCTTGTCGGAGTGTGGCTCAGCCCGGTAGAGCACTGCGTTCGGGACGCAGGGGTCGCAGGTTCGAATCCTGCCACTCCGACCATCGGTCTTGTTTTTTCAACCAGTTAGCGAAGCTCTGGAGAGAGCTATTGCTCGGCTCTGCGTGGTCCTCCATGACGCAGGGCTCGCAGGTCCCTGATCTTGTCAATTCGGGTGTTCTTTCAGCTGTTTATACTTCCCACGATTTGCATGCGCAACGAAATGCGCAACGATTTTGAGGGCACGATGCCAAGCCGAAAATGACAATCCTCGGCGTCAATGGCGCCGGCAAGTCGATGCCCATCGCCGGCCTGGTTCAGCCGCGCTCGGGAACGATGGTCGCCCCGCCGCCGGCGGCGTTGCGCCGCGCGCCATTGTTGAAGCCGGCATGGCGCTGGTGCCGTGGCATTCTGGCGACCTCAGGGAGCGAAAACCTGACGTTCGGCGTTCTAACCAACGGCCCGCAATCCCCTTCCATTTTTCTTCATTAAGCCATCGCGAGCGAGGATTTGTCCTGCAACCAACAGTTGCGACCGCAGCCACTGATTGGCTGGATCGGTCTCGGTGCTGGAATGCCAATACAAATGGTTGACGTGCGGACCTATCGGAAACGGACAAGGGAAAACCCGAAGCGGGAAGGGCCAGTCTGATGCCGGCGCGGCATACTCCGAGGCTGTCAGCAGCATATCGTTCTTGCCGACGATGTGGCGGGCGGTCGCAAAGTTCTGGCATTGCAGGCGGACATTGCGTTCGATCCCGAGCCGCTGCAGTTCGAAATCCTCAAATGAAATCCCGCTCCGGCGGGACATGACGCAAACATGTTCTAGCCGCAGATACGTGTCGGCATCCAGTCTGGCGCGGAGTTCAGGGTGATCGCGTCGAGCGAAGACGACCACGCGCTCGGTCAGGATCGGTTTGCGCCGAACCTCGTTCGTCAGGGGCAGCAAGGCGTCGATGGCTGCATCGAGTGTGCCAGCCGAAAGTTCGCGCTGCAGCTTGTGGCGTTCGAACCGGACGGCCGCCATGTCAATGAGCGGAGCGTTGCTGGCGATTTGGGTCATCAGCGCACTCAGGAACGGGGCTTCGAGATTGCTGCGTAACCCGATCACGAATTTCTTTCGGGTGGTCGCGGGATCAAAGCGGCTGCTTTGATTGAGCGTTTTCTCGAATCCATTCAGCGACTGCCTGATCGTGGAGATGATTTGGCGTGCCAGAGGCGTCGGAGTCATGACGTGCTGGCGACGCACAAAAAGCGGGTCGTTAAATAAAAGCCGCAGCCGGCCAAGCGCGTGGCTCACCGCAGGCTGGGTCAGCTTAAGTCGGGAACACGCCTTGCTG
>VFSW01006607.1_pt1 | contig 17011 bp, 17 predicted proteins | sample 5358111 | NCBI WGS metagenome assembly VFSW01 (sample SAMN11554181, study PRJNA540505) | mine drainage metagenome | isolation source: sediment from site ElyBrook_90M | place: USA: Ely Copper Mine, Vershire, VT | collected 2017
GGCCATAACCTCCCTGATAACCACGTTGCTGATAACCACCTTGCTGGTAACCACCTTGCTGGTAGCCGCCTTGCTGGTAACCTTGCTGGTATCCGGGCCGTTGTGGCGTCGTGAGTGCGCCACCGAGGGCCCCGACGCCGGCGCCGAGCAGCGCACCGGTTGCCGGGCTGCCACCGGTTACCGCACCAAGGGCGGCACCGGCACCGGCACCTAAAGCCGCTCCACCGATGGCGCGTTGACCTGGGCTATACGGATTGGTGCAGCCACCAAGGCCGATCACCGCGACCAGCGCCGTCGCCGCGATCAAGCGTCGCGTGTTACGCGTTTGAAAACTGATCATAATCGGTTCCTCCTGAACTCGTGAGCCAGATATGGCGCGCCATGATGGCTAATACAGGGTGTAACCATGGTTAAATCAGGGCGTTGCGGGCGGCACGCTACCGGTCAGAACCGCGATGACAAATAGCGGTCCGATAAGCAGATACTGTAAATCCTCGAAAAATGAGGGTTTGCGGCCTTCATAATAATGGCCGACAAACTGGCCGATCCAGGCCAGCAAGAATAATAGCACCGCAAACCATGCCGCACCGCCGGTGCCTAAGAGCGGCTCCACCAACCAAACCCAGACGACCAGCATGCTCAGCATCACCAGCGCCATCCGTAAGGCGGGGGATCTGCCGAGCCGGGCGTAATAGACCAGGGCCAATCCGATTGCGATGATCGCAAGGAGGAGATTGATGGTTGTTAATAACCCGATCACCGCGAACAAAATGGCCGGAACGCAGACACAATGGATCACCTCATTACGCCGATCCCGGTGGCTTTGGGCATAATGCGCTAAGCGGGCGTTCAAGGTAGTCTCCATCCACTTACGATACCATGGCGGCGTGCGACGATGGTAGGGGCTATTTTAATTGAGGATCGCATCAGCGATGCGTGATGACGGTGTCAATCGGGACGCGGCGTCCCCATCTCCAGAGGACCGCGGTAGTGCCGCTTCATCATCAAAGGATTATCCGATGAGCCATATTCTGATTGTAACCACCTCTCATAGTGCGATTCCCGGCGCAGCTGAGCCGACGGGCGTGTGGTTTGAAGAACTCGCAGCGCCGTATTACGCATTCATTGATGCGGGGGCGAGCGTGACGATTGCCTCGATTGCCGGTGGCGCGGTGCCGATCGATGGCCGTAGCCTGACCGAATCGCCGTTGCCCGCGACGGTGACGCGGTTTCAGAACGACACCAAGGCGATGCACGCGATGACCCATTCCAAGCCGATCACCAATCTCGATCCGGCGCCGTTTGACGCGATTTTTCTGCCCGGCGGCCATGGCACGATGTGGGATTTGCCGGGCAACAAGGCGCTCGGCATCGCGATCACGCGCTTTGATGCCGCGGGAAAAATTGTCGCCGCCGTTTGCCATGGACCCGCCGCGTTTGCCGGGCTGAAGGGCGCTGATGGCGTGGATTTCATCAAGGGCCGGTCGATCACCTGCTTCACCGACAGCGAGGAGCGTGCGGTGAAATTGGACGACAAAGTGCCGTTCTTGCTGGAAACCACGCTGCGCGAGCAGGGGGCAAAAATCAGCACCGGTGCTGATTTCGCACCCCATGTCATCGCTGATCGTAATTTGCTGACCGGACAAAATCCGAAATCATCCGCGCCGCTGGCCGACGCGGTGATTAAGGCGCTGAATGCCCACCCGGCGAAAGCGGCGTAAGCTTGGCGCTTACAACGCCCCGCCCCGTCGCCCTGCGGCGGCGGCGAGGCGCAGGCGCAGCGCGTTCAGCTTGATGAAGCCGGCGGCGTCTTGCTGGTTATAGGCGCCTTGATCGTCTTCGAAGGTCACCATGCGGGTTGAATACAGCGAGTTCGGGCTGTCGCGGCCCATGACGATGACGTTGCCTTTATAGAGTTTCAGCCGCACCGTGCCGGTGACCGAGTTTTGGCTCGCATCGATAAGCGCTTGCAACATATGGCGCTCCGGGCTGAACCAGAAGCCATTATAGATCAGCTCGGCATAGCGCGGCATCAGGCTATCTTTGAGATGGGCGGCTTCGCGATCAAGCGTGATGCTCTCGATGGCGCGATGGGCGGCGAGCAAAATGGTGCCGCCCGGCGTTTCATAGACGCCGCGTGATTTCATGCCGACGAAGCGGTTTTCCACCAAATCCAGCCGTCCGATGCCATTGTCGCGGCCAAGGGCGTTGAGTTTGGTCAGGATCGTCGCGGGCGAGAGGTCTTCGCCGTTGAGCGAGACGGCGTCACCACGGGCAAAGCCGATGGAAATGATGGTGGCCACATCCGGCGCGGCTTCCGGGCTGATGGTGCGCTGATAGACGATTTCATCCGGCGCTTCGCCCGGATCTTCGAGCAATTTTCCTTCGGAGGAGGAATGCAGCAAGTTCGCATCGACCGAGAACGGTGCTTCACCGCGCTTGTCCTTGGCAATTGGAATTTGATGGGTTTCGGCGAATTCCAACAATTTGGTGCGGCTGGTCAGGGACCATTCGCGCCACGGGGCGATCACCCGGACATCGGGTTTGAGGGCGTAATAGGCCAGTTCGAACCGCACCTGGTCATTGCCTTTGCCGGTCGCGCCATGCGCCACGGCATCCGCGCCGACGGCTTCGGCGATTTCGATCTGGCGCTGGGCGATCAAGGGCCGGGCGATTGAGGTGCCGAGCAGATATTGGCCCTCATAGAGAGCGTTGGCCCGGAACATTGGGAAGACGAAATCGCGGGTGAAGGTTTCGCGCAAATCCTCGACGAAGATTTCCTTGACGCCGAACATTTCGGCCTTGCGCCGTGCTGGCTCGAGTTCCTCGCCTTGGCCCAAATCGGCGGTAAAGGTGACCACTTCGGCACCATATTCGGTCTGCAACCAGCGAAGAATCACGCTGGTATCCAGCCCGCCCGAATAGGCCAGCACAACTTTTTTCACGCTCCGATCTGCCATGACGCATACTCCTCTTCGCTTCGCGACCTATCAGCCGGGCTTAGCGTTGCCAAGCCACGTTGTTCATCTAATCTGCTCCGGCGATGATTGAGCCCCCTGCCCCGCAGCGCACATGCTTGGTGCCGCTTGCTGAAACCCATGCGCCACAGCTGCAAAGCCTGTGCGAGGCTTGCCGCGAATTTTATCGTGAAACAACCGGCTTGCCGCCCGGACCAGCCGAGATCGAAAATTTCCTTGCCGATGTGCCGCCACATGGCGACCGACGCCAAAAGCGACTTTGGGTGATTTTTCACCAAGCAACCCTGATCGGTATCGCCGATTGCACCTTTGGGCATCCGGAACAAGGTGATTTCTGGATCGGGCTATTGCTCCTGCACCCTGATTGGCGTGGACAAGGGCTTGGCAGCGATATTGTGCGGGCACTCATGGATTATGCGCGACGCAACGATGCGCCCCGGATTGGTATAGGCGTGAAGGCTGATTACCGCGCTGCGCAGGTTTTTTGGCGTGGTCTGGGGTTTGCGCCGATCATCCAGCAACGCATGGATCTGCCTGGTTTCGGCCCTACCCTGTTCGATGTGATGATGCTGCCGCTCGGATGAGCGAGGTCAAGGCCGGGCTTTTATGCGCTGCGTGTTAAGTCAAGGCGGATTGGTGAGAATCCAACCCCGTCGATCAGCCCGTATTGCGGCGAGGAAATGCGGGCTACGTTTTTGGGTTGGAGCAAATATTGATGCAAAAACCCCAGAAACTGATCGGGCGTCACTTCTCGCCAACCGTCAGAGCCCAGAATATACCAATAATCATAGCAGCGCAGGGCCTCCACCACATCGAGCATGCGGCGCAGGCGCAGCAACGTGGTTGCGACCATATCGCCGGGCACCACCAGATTGAACGGGTGAAACGAAATTTGTAAAAATGGTCGATGCTGCGCTAGCAAAGCTGATAGCGCTGGAATCACCTCATATTCAGCACCCTCAATATCGATTTTGAGCAAGGTGGCGTCATCCAGCCCGGCTTGGGCCAAGGCCGACGCTGCGGGCAACACGCGCACCACGGCTTCAGCCTCGCCCCGCCGCAGATTTTGCCGCTCCACCACTTCAAACAGGCTCGCGCCGGAATCGGCGAACGCTTTACGGTAAAGAGGCTGCTCGCTGGCGCACGCCCCCATCGCGGCCGAAACCAGGGTGCTGTGCGCGGCCAAAGCGGGGTTGAGAGCCAAATTCGCTTGAAGAATAGACTGATGGGTTGGGCTGGGTTCAAAAATCGTTACAGTGTCAACCCGATCGCCCGCATAAAGGCTGAGGAGCCCGAAATAGCCGCCGACATCGATCAGGCGCCGACAATGCGGCAATGACGCGTCAAAAAATTGCAGCGTGGAATCCTCAAATCCGCTGACCAACTCGGCGACCGCGTGATCGACAAGCGGGTGATCCAACACCAGCCATTGCCGACTGCGACAGGTTACCATCCGGGCCGGTGGAACGGCGCGGGATGCGCGCTCTTGGGTATCGACACTCATCAGCAAAGCTCCGCCACTGGCACGGTGACAATTATGCCGGCAGAAATGGGGGTAAAAAAATAAAAATCGGCAAAGCTCGTTTGTTCAGGCTGTGCGGGATCGAAACTGAAGCGGTTGGGCAGCATGGCGGCCAGACGCCAATCGGGAAAGCGTGATTTAATCGTTTCGGTAAAACAGCGATGCCGGACATGGGTATCGCGGGTGGCGGCGTGTATATTGCTCGCATAAATCAGCACGATCCGCTCGGCACAGCCAAATAAATCGTCGAGATAGTTGTAATAAACAGCATCATCGGTGAGGTGATAAATAACATCCATCGAGATCGCGAGATCGGCGGTGTGGGCGGGGATGGCGGCTGCAAAATCCTCATAGAGTAAAAATCGTCGGTTGCCGCCGCCTCGATAGAGGCACATCGCCAGCGCATCGGGCGACACATCCACCCCTAGATAATGCGGCCCTTGGCCATCGGCGCCGATCATTGCCATTTGCACGCCATCGCCACAGCCGAGATCGATCACCGAAGCAATCTGGTTGGCCGCTATCAACCTGTTCACCACCTCCGCCTTGAATGCAGCCAACCGCCCGCGTGAACCCGCACCGGAGGTGCCGCCGGTGCGATAACGCCACTGCCAATAGGCGATTGGATCGAACACTTGATTTTGCATGACGCCAGCATCGTCAAGTTTAGTTAATATTTAATTGCGCTTGGCGATAATTTTTGGTCGGAACCGGCCTAACCGGTAAATCGCGCGCATAAATCCGGCTCCGCCGGTGGCAAAGCCCCGGCTGTGGTGGCGCCGATTTCATCAAGCCGCGCCTCGGCGGCATCGCGCAGGGCCGGATAAATCGCGGCGCAGAGCTGCCTTGCCACCTGTCCGGGCCAATCCTCGGCCAGCAAGGCTCCGGGCAAGCGCGGGTCGCGCAGGGCGATGCGGCGAAAATCATGCACCAGTAAGAGCCGTGCGATCAGCGCTTCGCGTGGCGGCAACATCGGGGCATGCTGGGCGAGGCCGTCATAGGTCGTGATGAACCCCTGATAGCGGGCTGCCAAATCCTCCAAACGCCACGCCTTGGCCGCTAACGTGCGCAGCGATGCGGCGTCGCCGGCGGCGACCAGCACCGGTGCCATTTGTGTCAACGATGGCGGCAAGGGTCGTTGCGGAGCAATCATCACGCCTTGCCATGCGGCGAACCCTAACCGCCCCAAGCGGGCGCGCAGCCAGTCATTCCCTTCGGCGAACACCAGATTGAGTTGATTAACATCGGGGTGGCGGGCGGGGCCGAAAATATGGCGGCTGGCGCGGATCATTTCGCCACGCCGTGCGGGTGCAACCCGGTAAAAGCTCGCCCGTCCTGCGCGGCTGCTGATAAACCAGCCATCGGCTGCCAAGCGCGACATGGCGGTGCGCACCACGCCGGGTGCGATGTCCAAATCAGCACAGAGGCTCAACAGGCTGGATAATGCGATTTCGCCGCCGCGAGGCAGCACGGCGTCACCAAAAATCGTCACGATCAGTGATCCCGTATGCGATGGCTGGGTTTGCAAGCGGGCGATCAGCCCAGCAATCATCGGATCTGCACTAAAGGACATGGTAAAATTTCAAGCAAAACCGCATAAAGCCATCTTAATTGTTTCCCGCTGGAGAACCAATATGATCGGCGCGATTACGCTCCTGCTCGTTTGCCAATTGATCGGGACCATTATTGCCCATGCGGCGGGCTGGCCGATCCCTGGCCCGGTGCTTGGCCTTGTGTTGATGCTGGTGTGGTTGATCATTCGGCGCGGGCCGAGCGATCAGATGCAAGCGACGACGCAGACGCTCTTGCGCAATTTGGGCTTGTTGTTTGTTCCGGCGGGCGTCGGCATTGTCAACGAACTCGGGGTGCTTCGCGCCAATGCCCTGGCAATCGCGGTGGCGATCCCGATTTCGACGTTGCTGGCTCTCGGCGTGACCGGTGCCTTGATGCAGTATTTGGCGCGGAGTGAGCGGTGATGGTGCATAATTTGATGCCGCATGATTTGTATAATGTGTGGATTTATCTGCAAAGCGGGCCGCAGCTTGGGCTGATTATCACGCTGTTGGTTTGGCAAGGGGCGGTCTGGCTCGATCGGCGCACCCGTCACGCGGCATGGTCGAACCCAATTATGGTGTCGATTGCGGTGCTCGCCGCGATTTTGCTGATCACCCACACCTCATATCATGCCTATTTTCGTGGCGGCCAATATGTTCAATTCCTGCTGGGACCCGCCACGGTTGCCCTCGCGGTGCCGATGTATGCCAATCTGGCGACGATGCGCCGCAACATGATCCCGATCCTGGTGGCGTTGGTCGCAGGCTCGGTAACGGCATCGGTTTCAGCGATGATGATTGTGCATTGGCTTGGCGCGCCGCGCAATGTGGTGATTTCGATTGCGCCGAAATCGGTTACCACCCCGATTGCCATGGGTATTGCGCAGGATTTGGGCGGGATTCCGTCACTAACGGCGGTTTTCGTGTTGATGACCGGGGTGTTTGGCGGCTTGGTTTGTCTGCCTTTGTTCAAGGCGCTGCGCATTACTGATCGGCGCGCCCAGGGGCTGGCCGGGGGCACGGGGGCGCATGGGCTTGCCACCGCACGGTTACTGCTGGAGAGCGAAACGGCCGGGGCGTTTGGCGGGTTGGCGATTGGGCTTAATGGCTTGGTGACGGCGATACTTGCGCCGATTTTGGTGCGATTCTTGGGGTTTTAGCGTGGGTAGGGGTCGGTTGGCGCATTCTCCTGGATTGGCGTGATGTCTGCCGCGCCTAGTGTCCTGCCCCTGAAATTCATTAGATTAATTTCAGGGGCAGGACACTAAATCATTGAATTTGCTAGTGTCCACTCTGATTCCGAAATCCAACGGATTTCAGAATCGGGACACTAGGAAAGTGCTGCGCTGAACGCGACGATACGTCGGCACGCCTCGGCTAACACCGCATCCGCCGTTGCCGTCGAGAGGCGAATATGACCGGTCATGCCGAAGGCTGATCCCGGCACGGTGGCGACCAGGGCCTCATCGAGCAGGGCTTCGGCGACATCATCATCATTGACCAGTAAACGCCCGCCACGCGAGCGCCGCCCGAGCCAGCCAGCAACTGCCGGAAAGGCGTAAAACGCGCCCTGGGGCACGGGGCAATCGAGCCCAGCTGCGCCGGCTAAACCCACGACCACCAAATCTCGGCGTCGCCGATAAATCGCACGTCGCTCAGCCAACAAATCCTGCGGGCCATCGAGCGCCGCGACTGCGGCGGCTTGGCTGATGGTGGAAACGCCAGCCGTGGCGGTGCCTTGCACCAGGGCCATCGCGCGCAGCCAATCACGCGGTCCAGTGGCAAAACCCAGGCGCCAGCCGGTCATGGCATAGGATTTCGACACGCCGCTGAGCGTTATCAGACGATCCGCCAAATCTGGCGCTACCACCGCTAACGCGTGATAATCGCCATCGAACACGAGATGCTCGTAAATATCATCGGCGATGATTCGCACATGCGGGGCCTTACGCAAAACTTCGGCAATGTCTTGCAGCATGGTGACGTTAGCTGTTGCACCTGACGGGTTGTTTGGAAAATTGAGGAGCAGGAGCTTGCTGCGCGGTGTGATGGCGGCGGCCAACGCAGCAGCATCCAGCCGAAATCCAGCCGAGGCCGCACACGGCACGAAAACCGGCGTGCCACCGGCGAAATCCACCACCTGCAAATAGCCCGCCCAGCATGGTGTTGGGATGATCACCTCATCACCAGCCTCGATCAGGGCCATGACCGCATCGAAAATAATTTGCTTGCCGCCATTGCCAATCAACACGTCGTCCGGCGTGACCGACAGGCCCTGATCGCGGGCGAATTTGCGCATGACGGCGGCGCGCAGGGCGGGCGTGCCGGTCACTGGCGGGTATTTGGTTTGCCCGCCCTGTGCCGCCGCGTGGGCTGCGGCAATCACATGGTCGGGTGTGGGCAAATCCGGTTCACCGATTGCTAAGGAAATCACCTTCTGTCCGGCTTCACGCAAGGCGCGGGCGCGGGCGGCCATGGCGAAGGTGGCTGCAGGGCGGGTGCGGTGAATACGCTGGGCGAAATCGCTCATGGGTCGCCACCACCATCATTGGCGCGCAACCGCGCTTCAGCTTCCGCCTGCAGATGCTTGAAGCTGCGCCGACTGAACGGCAGCATCGCGAGATAGGCCAAGGCAACCAGCGCTAAACCGGCCCAAGGATCTGCCATCATCAAGGCGGCCAGCAACACCACTCCAATGAGCAAAAACAACACGTAATCAGACGGGACTTTGAAATTTTTGAAACTCCAGACGGGGAGTGTGGAGACCGACAAGCCTGCAGCACCGATGAGCACGACGGCGGAAAGTAATGGAGCGCGCGCAAGATCCCCCAACCCATCGAGCCCGTGTTGGCGCGCTTCCAAGCCCAGATAAATTGGGAGCAAAGCTAACGCGCCGCCCGCCGGCGCGGGTACGCCGGTGAAAAAATTTGCGGCAAAACGGGAGGCGGGAAGATGCGTTGGATCATCGCGATGCGCTTCGGAGTCGAGGGCTGCATTGAAGCGCGCGAGGCGCAGGGCCATGCAGGCGGCGAAGATCAAGGAGGGAAAAAATCCGAGCGCGCCCCAGGCATGGAGCGACCAAAGATATAAAATCAGGGCAGGCGAGATGCCAAAACATAAAAAGTCCGAGAGGCTATCGATTTCCGCGCCAAATCGCGATGTGGCCTTGAGCAAGCGGGCGAGGCGGCCATCCAGACCATCGATTGTGCCGGCCACCGCGATGGCGATGACGGCGGCGCCAAAGCGCTGATCGAGGGCGAACCGGATGGCCGAAAATCCGACGCAGAGGCCGATCAAGGTGAGCAGATTGGGCAGCATGCGGTTGAAGCTCAAACCGCGCAAGCGAGGCCGACGCGGCGGGCGCGGGCGCTTAAGGACGAATAATTTGTTGTTCTGCCCGCTCATGCCGGTGCGACAAGATCAGTCAGATCGGCAATCACCGTCTCGCCGCCCACCATGCGTTGGCCAACCGCGACCAGCGGGTTGGTGCCGGGCGGAAGATATAAATCGGTGCGGCTGCCAAAGCGGATGATGCCAAATCGCTCGCCGGCACTCAGATGATCGCCCTCATGCGCGGTGCAGACGATCCGCCGGGCGATCAGCCCGGCAATTTGCACGACCGCGATCACCGCACCATTGTCGAGGCGCATTGCCAGCGCGTTACGCTCATTGTCATCGGCGGCTTTGTCATGCGCCGCGTTGAGAAACTTGCCGTGCCGGTAAGCAATTCTGGTAATAACACCCGAGGCTGGCACCCGATTGACATGCACATCGAGCACCGAGAGAAAAATGGCCACCCGTGGCACCGCGACATCCGGCAGGCCGAGCGCCTCGGGCGGCACGGCTCGGTCAACCAGCACCACCCGGCCATCGGCGGGGGCGAGCAGCGCCGAAGGGCGCGGCGGTGCGACACGGTGTGGATCACGAAAGAAAAACAGACAGAACAGGGCGAAAGCAAAGCCTAACCAGGCCAGCCATCCGGCAACGAACAGACCGAATAACCACACCACCGCACCACCCACGATGAACGGATAGCCGACGCGATGGGGTGGCGAGAATGCCGATCGGATACTTTCAATGATATCCATGGGTCTGTCCTTTCAGCGCACCAAAATGGTGCATTAATCCGCCTGTGCCGACGCTTCGCTCCGCGTCGCGCCGACGCGCGCGGCGAGCGAGGCGGCCATGAAATCATCCAAATCACCGTCTAACACCGCATCTGGGTTGCCGCGCTCGTAATTGGTTCGCAAATCCTTGACCAATTGGTATGGCGCTAACACATATGAGCGGATTTGATGACCCCAACCAATGTCACGTTTGGTGCTCTCGGTGACCGCACTCGCCGCTTCGCGCCGTTGCAACTCGGCTTCATAGAGACGCGCTTTGAGCATTTCCATGGCAGTCGCCCGGTTGCGATGCTGGCTGCGATCATTCTGGCAAGCCACGATGATGCCCGAGGGCACATGGGTGATGCGAATCGCACTTTCGGTCTTGTTCACGTGCTGCCCGCCCGCACCGGAGGCGCGGTAGGTATCGACTTTCAAATCCGACGGGTCGATCTCGATATCGATCGTATCATCGACCACGGGATACACCCAGACGCTGGCGAAGCTGGTTTGTCGGCGCGCATTCGCATCGAACGGTGAGATTCGCACCAGCCGGTGGACGCCCGCCTCGGTTTTGAGCCAGCCATAGGCATTGGAGCCGGAAAATTGTAGCGTCACCGACTTGATGCCGGCCTGTTCGCCGTCCGACTGGTCGAGATTTTGCACCTTATAGCCGTGCTGTTCGGCCCAGCGTGTATACATGCGCATGAGCATCTCGGCCCAATCCTGCGCCTCGGTGCCACCCGCGCCCGCATTGATTTCCATATAGGCATCATTGCCGTCCGCTTCGCCGGAGAGCAGGCTTTCGATTTCGCGGCGCTTGACCTCCTCGCCTATCCGCCGCAGGGCGGCCTCGGCCTCGGCCAGCACAGCCTGATCGCCCTCGGCTTCGGCCAATTCGACCAGCATTAACGCATCATCGGTATCGCGCTCGATCGCCCGCACCGCATCAATCTGACTGGCCAAGCGGTTGCGTTCGCGCAGCAAACCCTGGGCGGCGCCGGAATTGTTCCAAAGCTGCGGGTCTTCGGCGCGGGCATTTAGCTCCGCGAGGCGCTCATTGGCACGATCCCAGTCAAAGATGCCTCCGCAGCAACGCAACGGACTCGGTAATTTGCTGAGCGATAGCGGCGGTTTCGGCGGACATGATCAATCACTTTCGGGTTGGAACTTTATTGCTGCTAATATAAGCCGCCCAATGTTTTGTCGACCGGCGCGGTTCCATTGCCCGGTGCCGCGCCTGTGGTGGGACCGGTTGCGGGCGGAGCGCCCGGCGATGGGTTGAATTCACTGCTCCCCGCCGTCGCGGCAGTTGGAATAGCGGTGCCATTCACGGGATTATCAGCAACCAACCCGAGATTTGATTGTGCGCCAGGCGTTTGTCCGGGCTTGAACGCCTCGGTCACCGTCTGGTTGCTATAGCTGACTTGCGCCAAGGTCATGCCGGGTGGTGTCCGGAAATTCACCACCGGCTGCCCGTTCAGAGCGACGCGCATATACTGATTCCACGCTGGACCGCACACATTGCCGCCTGTTTGATTGTTGCCAAGGTCGCGCGGGGTATCATATCCAATCCAGCAGCCCGTGACCATTTGCGGCACAAAACCGACAAACCAAGCATCGTTGAAATTATTGGTGGTTCCGGTCTTGCCCGCGACCGGTCGATTGATCCCCACCATAGCCGGCACGCCGGTGCCATGCTCGGTCACATTGCGCATCATCATAATGACTTGATAGACGCTATCGGCCCCCGCCAACCGCGCGCCAGGGCGCTGCAGCACCGGCGGTTGCGATGGCGACCCCTCGGTGCAGTTGCCGCACACCTGATCAGGCGCCTGGTATAAAATATGGCCATCTGGCGCGGTGACACTATCGATAAGACTTGGTGTTACCCGACGCCCATATTCCGCCAGTGCCGCATCGCCACGCACCATACGCCATAATGTGGTATCGAGCGCGCCTATCACCGCCGGATAGATCAATGGCATATGGTGCACGATGCCAAATTTCTCGAAATTGGCAGCAATATTCGCAAGCCCGATCCGCCGTGCCAAATGCAGCGTTGCCAAATTCAACGATTGCTCCAGCGCGTAAAATATCGGCACCGGCCCTAAAAAAGTCATTTCATAGTCGCCGGGGCGATAGACCTGACCATCCGAAAGTTTCTGGACAAAGGGGGCATCCAGAATCGTCGCATCCGGCTGTAATCCCACTTGCATTGCCGTCAGGTAATCAAACGGCTTCACGCCTGATCCCGGTTGCCGATGCGCCTGTAGCGCTCGGTTATAGGGGCTCATCGCGTGGCTCCAGCCGCCGACCATCGCAAACACCCGACCGGTGCGCGGGTCCATGCTCAGCATTGAGCCTTCCACGTGCGGAATTTGCTTAAGCGCCATGTCGGCTGCGCCTGCACCTTTCGGTTTGACCGCACCTGGCGCAATCATCACCAGATCACCGGGACGCAAGAACCCATCGATCGCGCGCGGCACCGGCACCAGTTTCTTTCCCGCCTGCATCATGCGCCAAGCCACGCCAGACTGGGTCAAGGTCCCGGTATGGCGCGCGCCGCCATGGGCGGACAGCCAACCGATTTTCGCACCAGTTGGCGTTGACCGGAGCACGACACCAAGCCGCCAAGCCCGACGCATGCCCGGCGGGGTATTTTGCGCCGCCAACGCTTTTGGCCAACCCGACAGTTTTGCGGTAGGAATTTGGCCGATTGGCCCGTGAAAGGCGCCAAATTGATGATCATAGCGCTCAAGCCGGTCACGCATCGCGGTCATTGCAGCCGTTTGCAAATGCGGCACCATTGAGGTGCGCACAATAAGCCCGCCTTCCATGGTGCGCTGCCGACCGAACATTTTGATCAGTTGAGACTGCACGGCATCACTGAAATAGCCACCGCCAAGAACCGGTCGCGTCTGTCGGGCCGCTTCGGGGAGCAACGGTTCGGCCGCCGCCTGCTTGGCCTGCGCTGCGGTGATGGCGCCATCGACGCGCATCCGGTTGATCACCCAATTGCGCCGACGCAGCGCGCGGTTCGGGTGTAAAAACGGATTGTAATTGGTCGGTGCCTTGGGCAATCCCCCGAGCGACGCCGCCTCCGCGATCGTCAGGCGGGATAATGGCTTATCGAAATAGGCTTGCGCTGCCGCCGCCACACCCCAGGAATTTTGCCCGAGATAAATCTCGTTGAGATAGATGGTTAGGATTTGCTGCTTGGTCATCGCCCGATCGACCCGGACTGCCAAAATGGCTTCTTTGATTTTGCGGGTAAAATCGATCCGGTTATTCAGCAGCATGTTCTTGACCACCTGCATGGTGATGGTCGAAGCGCCGAGTGGGCGTTCGCCGGTTCCCAATCGGGTCATGTCAACAAAAGCAGCCCGCATAATCGCTAATGGATCGATTCCTGGCTCGGTCCAAAAGCTGCGATCTTCCGCCGAGATGAACGCTGATTGTACCAAGGGGGGAATTTGGTGATAGGGCACATAAATCCGATTCTGCGTGCCCAAAGCGCCGATCAGTTTGAAATCACTGGCATAAATTCGCGTCTCCAAGGGCGGCTGATAATGTCGCAACGCCTTTACGCTGGGCAGGCCGGTGCTGAAATATAAAAATAGTCCGCCGCCGCCGATCAGCCCGACCAAAATTCCCAATACCGCGAGCCGGTAGAAACTGCGTGCCAGAAACCCGCCCGCAAACCGCCAAAATCCACGACGCGCAGGCTTTTTGCGCTGACCCCGCGCCGGATCACCGCCACGCCCCCCTGAGGCCGGCGCTGATCCCGCACCTGCTTTTGCGCGCGAGCCAACGCGCCGCGCCTGCCGATCCTGCGCCAATCGATTTCCTGCCTTCAACGGTCCATCCATGCGCGCGTCTTACCACCCAACATCAGAAACGGCGAGAACCCCCGCTTGTTGCGCTCGCCCACCATCGTTCCCACGGCAAGATGGTTATTTTTCATATATTTCATTATGTTGCAAAAATTATTCGGTCCGATAGCCAATTCGACGATTAGCACCCATCCTGTTAAATCTTAGCAATTCCATCGATCTAGGCACCTCTGTTGCATGCGAACAACGGGCGCAAAACAGGGTTATCGCGCAGGGGCGAGCAACGCGCGGGTTTTGACGTGAGCCGGGCGATCGAACAATTGGGCGGGAGGGCCGTCTTCGACGATTCGGCCCTGATCCATAACGATGATTCGGTCTGCGACGTTACGGGCAAAATTCATCTCATGGGTGACGATCATCATGGTCATGCCGTCTTGCGCGAGGTCGCGCATCACCGCGAGCACTTCACCGACCATTTCCGGGTCAAGCGCGCTGGTGGGTTCATCGAACAACATCACCGCCGGCTGCATCGCCAAGGCCCGGGCAATCGCGACACGCTGCTGTTGCCCGCCCGAGAGCGAGGATGGGTGCGCGTTGGCCTTTTCGGCAAGGCCCACCCGCGCCAGCAGGGCTTCGGCACGGGCGGTGGCGATTTGCCGGCTCTCGCCACGCACTTTCATGGGGGCAAGAATGATATTGTCCATCACGCTCAAATTGGCGAATAGGTTAAAGCGCTGGAACACCATGCCGACATCGCGCCGCTGCCGGGCGATATTGGCTTCGCGGTCCTCGACCAGCCGACCGGCTTGCTGGCGGTATCCGATCAGATAGCCATTGACGGTGATGCGACCGGTTTCGATTTTTTCGAGGTGATTGACGCAGCGCAGCAAGGTGGTTTTGCCGGAGCCAGATGATCCGATCAGCACGACCGTCTCACCACGACAGACATTGAAACTGACGCCATCGAGCACTTTATGGGCGCCGAACCGCTTCACCACCCCTTCGGCCTGGACCAAAATATCGCTCATCAAGCGGGCTCCGCCAACGTTGGACCAGCGAGACTGGTTGCCGGACGCAGCCGACTGCGGTCCATGCGCTGTTCGATTTGGCGCATGATCAGCCCCCAAATCGAGGTGAGGATCAAGAAATAAATCGCCAAGACTGCATAGAGTTCGAAGGTGCGAAACGTGGCAGAATTGATCGTTTCGGTAACCAACAGCATTTCCGAAACGCCGATGACGCTCACCAAGGTGCTATTTTTGAGCATGATGTTGAATTGATTGCCGATGGGCAGCAAAACGATGCGGAATGCTTGGGGCAGCACCACGTAGCGCAAAATTTTGACCGTCGTCATGCCCAGCGATTTGGCGGCTTCGGTTTGGCCAGGATCCACCGCATCGATGCCTGCACGGAAAATTTCCGCCATGTAGGCACCTTCGTTCAAACCCAACGCCAAAATGCCCGCCTGGACGTTGCCTGCAATAACGATGCCGCCCAAATGCATATCATGAAAGCGCAAGATGCCCGCTGCTGCCAAGCCAGTATAGATGAACACGATTTGCACCAAGAGCGGCGTGCCCCGCATCAAGAGAATGTATGCCCGCGCCGGCCAAGTGATCAGCACATTGCTTGACCGGCGGGCTAGGGCGGCGGGCAGGCCGATGAGCAGGCCGATCACCTGGCCACCGACACTGATCAAGATGGTCAGCCACAACCCTTGCAGGAACGCACCGTTCGGCTGCAAGAGTTGGTGCCAAAAATAGGGCCAATCGAAATGCATCGATATTAGCTGGTTAGTGTTTCAGCATATCGAGCTGAAGATCCCATTTTTTGAATATCGCTTGATATTCGCCCTTATTTTTCATCTCGCCGAGCGCTGTGGTGATTGCGTGGTTCAACACGGTCTCATCCTTGCGCAGGCCGATGCCGGTCGCGATTTTGAAGTAAGGCGGGCCGCCCATCGCGAACTGGCTGGGCACATGTTTGATGTAATACCGCGCCGTTTCGTAAGCGACGCCATAAGCTGCCACCTGACCGAGTTGGAGTTGTTGCAGTGCCTGGGTGTTTTCTGGGAACAAGACCAGATCAATGGGTGTTTTGTTGGTGGCTTTGAGTTTTTTATTGGCGGCATCGAGCAGCACGGTCGCGGTGGTGCCGGTCACGGTTGCTACTTTTTTGCCTGACAGGGCTTCGAGATCGGGTACTTTCGGCGAGCCGGGTTTGATCAGGACCGATTCGTGCGAATACATGTAAGGGATTTCATCGATCACTTTCAGGCGCGATTTTTTGATGAAGAGTTGCGACATGATCACGTCGCAATGATCCGCGAGCAAGGCGGGGATCAGCCCGGCGAACGGGATATTGATGAATTTGGGTTTCACGCCGAGCTTTTTGGCGATCCCGTTGGCGAGGTCGATATCCACGCCTTCAGGCTGCGTTTGTGGGCTCATGAACTCCATCGGCGGGAGATTGATGGCGCTGCAAATGCGCAGCGTTTTTGATTTCGCGATCGAGGGCGGCAGGGCGATAGAGGCTTGGGCGACGCCGAACGTGACTGAGCTCGCCAGCATAGCCAAGGCAAGGATCGAGGATCGAATTGGTTTCATGGCTGATCTCCTACAGGGCGAATGATCAAAGACGGTTGGCACATCCAGGCGGCGCGACGCGGCGCCTAAAACATAACAACCCAACAACGTTTTTGTCATACACGATTATAATTAAATCACAAAATGATGAAAATATACTCATTATTAAATTATTTTACTTACAAATGATGATAAAATTGGCATTTTATGATCTTTGGGTGAGAGGCTAACAACAGAGTCTCGTGCTGCGGCCCGGCGCAATCCATGGCGGTGCTGGCTCATTCAATGGTTATGACGGGGCTGCTATGAAGCCTAAGCGACGCGTAGCCGCTGCCCGCTTGCGCAACCCGCCCCCCTTGGCTATAGCCGCCACCAGCGGAGTGTAGCTCAGCCTGGTAGAGCACTGTGTTCGGGACGCAGGGGCCGGAGGT
>VFSW01006608.1_pt1 | contig 17008 bp, 8 predicted proteins | sample 5358111 | NCBI WGS metagenome assembly VFSW01 (sample SAMN11554181, study PRJNA540505) | mine drainage metagenome | isolation source: sediment from site ElyBrook_90M | place: USA: Ely Copper Mine, Vershire, VT | collected 2017
GCATATAATTATCGTTACTACGATTCTGTTGTGCATCCATTCTGCAACTTTGTTAGCACAGCTGAACACTCCCCCGAAGCGTGAGTTCCGCGGCGCCTGGATCGCAACGGTATCGAACATCGACTGGCCCTCACAACCAGGTTTGACGGTCGCGCAGCAGAAAGCACAACTCCTGACAATTCTCGACGAGCTTAAAGCGATGGGCATTAACGCAGTCTTCTTCCAGGTGAGACCGGAATGTGACGCCCTCTACCAATCAGGCACCGAACCGTGGTCATACTGGCTTACGGGAAGGCAGGGTCAGGCCCCTTCACCCTTCTATGATCCGCTTCAGTTCGCAATCGAAGAGGCACACAGGCGCGGGATGGAACTTCACGCCTGGATAAACCCGTATCGCGCAGTCAACAAAGTAGGGACTTTCACTCTGGATTCAACGCACGTCAGCGTACGACACCCGGATTGGATCCTTTCATTCAACAAGAGCGGCGGCGGCACTGTCCTGCTACTTAATCCGGGCCTGCCGCAGGTGCGGGACTATATCACTTCGGTAATCATGGATATAGTCAGAAGGTATGACGTAGACGGAATCCACTTTGATGACTACTTCTATCCTTACGAGGGAACAACAACGCAGGACACTTCGACGTTCAGACTTTATAATCGCGGCATAAATAATATTGCCGACTGGCGGCGTGACAACGTCAATATATTCATAAAGGAAGTCTATGACAGCATTCAAACGGTGAAGCCGTGGATAAAGTTCGGCATTTCCCCGTTCGGAATCTGGAAGAATGGTGTCCCTGCGGGCATCACGGGACTCGACGCATACAGTGAACTCTACGCTGATGCCATGGCATGGCTGCGCGAGAATATTGTCGATTATGTCGCGCCGCAATTGTACTGGCCAAACGGAGGTGCACAGGATTACGCCAAACTTATGCCATGGTGGGCTGACTCGGCGGCGAATTACGGCCGCGACATCTACATCGGACAGGCTGCCTACCGCATCCCAAACTGGACAGCAGGTGAGATGGAGCATCAGTTGAATCAGAACAGAGCCAATGACAAAGTTCAGGGAAGCATTTTCTTCAGCACCAACAGCCTCACGGGCAATTTCGGCACCTTCGCCGATTCATTGATTCAGAACTACTATCGTTACCCAGCGCTTATTCCGCAAATGGCATGGAAGGATATGATTTCAACGAATCCACCGCAAGGTCTGCAGTACTCGGGTGGGAGTCCTGCCGGCGCCAACCTTTCGTGGAATGTCCCCATCAAGGCCTCCGACGGAGACACCGCTTCCCGGTATGTAGTCTACAGATTCGATCATTCCAACGTCACGGCCGCAGACATTGACAGCGCGAGAAATATTTTACTGGTCACCGACACCTCAAGCAGCGCCCCTCCGATTCCTGCCGGAAACGGACCTTATTATTATGCGGTGACGGCATTGGACAGGAACTGGAATGAGAGCCAGGTGTCGGCGGTGGTTCCGGTGTATTCACCGCAGGCTCCATTGCTGGCATTTCCATCGGATAACTTCCTCAACGCCAGGGACACGACTATTCTTCAGTGGCAGCCGTCCAACCTTGCAGCATCTTATTCACTTGATGTCTCTGTCGATTCCACGTTTTCAAAAGCTGCGCTTGTCCGACAGTCCGCGGTCACCACAGACTCTTTTGCCGTGACGGGAATGACAGGAGCGCAAAAATACTTTTGGAGAGTCTCTGCTTCCAATGCCGGAGGGACGAGCAATTTCTCCAGTACATGGTCGCTCACTACAGGTTTCCCGTTATCGCCCATTCTTATGTACCCGAGTAACGCCCTGACGGACGTACCATTGCTGCCGGAATTCACCTGGCACTCGAGGAACAACGCGACACAATACAGATTGCAGGTGACAAGAGGCGGGGATTTCACCTCGCCCGTCATAGACACGATTTTCACTGCCGACACTTCATATGCAGCGGCGGATTCACTCATGGGTAATGCCATCTACGGCTGGAGAGTCACCGCAAGAAACAGCTACGGCTTCAGCCTGTGGTCGGACACTCTGAAGTTCCGGACGTTGGTGCCGACATGGGTCGCTCCGACCGGCGAATTGGCTTCGAATTACGATCTGATGCAAAACTATCCGAACCCGTTCAATCCGACGACAGCGATAAACTATCAGCTTGCAACGACAAGCGACGTGACGTTGAAGGTCTATGATATACTCGGCAGAGAAGTGGCAACGCTGGTGAAAGGAAATCAGAATCCAGGAAGCTACACAGTTAAGTTCGATGCGAGCAGGCTCCCAAGCGGCGTATATTTCTACAGGCTCACAGCTGGCACATACACGGCGACGAAGAAGATGATGGTTGTAAAGTGACAGAATTGGAACGAGAGACGATCGGCGTAACCGCGCGGACTGCCGGGTCTGCGTCGAGCTGGATGAACCGAATAGTCTTGATGGAGTCGCGCCTATCCTTTAGGTTATATACATATCTATCCAAAGGAGGTCTTAAATGCGCACGATAAGCAGATTGACCGCGATTATGATTATGATGTCGAGTTGCATCGCGGTGTCTCAGGAGACCGCGTCAAAGGTTGCAAGCGAAGGGAAATTTTTCAAAGATAACGCGCTCGGGATTTCCTTTTCTGAAATCGGGAAGGTTGAGAAAATCGGCAACACGGGTTATAAGATCCTCCTCGGTTCCTCAGACATGAGATACGGTAATACCCCGGTTGCGCGCATATTTGTATCAAACGAGCCGTTCGTGGACTTACCGGGGAGTTACGGCGGAAGATTGTACATCAACAGCCCGGCGGCCGGCCGGATACTGAAAGACCGGGTCTTCGTCGACACGACCGAAACTGATTCCCTCAAGTTTACCAGAGAATATTGGACCGTCTACGCGGGAATGGGTGCGTGGGAAACCGTAATCAACTGCTATTGCACGCAATCGGGAAGGTACTACATCCTTTCGCTCGTGCATGATGTGAGCGCGGGGAAACCGGGAGAATATGTCGGCGGAAAACAGATAACGTCTCAAGAAGTAAAGGCAAGACTCTTGAAGTCTCTCCGCGACACCACAGACTCGGCGGTGCAGCAGTTTAACCAGCTCGTCACCTCCTTCCGGATAGACAGGTGAACAAGAATGGGAAAGTCATGATGAAACATAAGGCTCTCGGAATTATCGCGACATTCGCGTTGATGGCGTCCATATTTCACCCACATGCAATTGCCGGGCAGGTGTCCGTGCAGGACTCTCTGCCGATTCAGGCGAAAGGGATGTACATCTGGAAATTATGGAGCGCGGACGGTGGGAACCTCAATTCGGTGATATCCAAACTCAAAGGTGTCGGCGTGACGTGGGTCGTAATAAAGATGGGAGACGGCGACAGCTACTACAACAGCCCCAACCACTCGCTTTACAACTGGGCGATCCCCGCTTACGGCAGCATGGACAGCGTCGTCAGTATTTTCCACCAGAATGGAATAAAAATATTCGCTTTCCAATATGTCTACGGAATCCCTCATCGCTGGAATACTTCAGGACCGACTGAATCAGGTGTCGCGAATTTGATACTTGATGTGAAGAACATAGACGGTCTCATCATCGACGCGGAAATAGAATACGACACACTCGCGAATCGTGTGGCGGCGGCAGCTGCGTATCTTGACACCATCAGGGCTTATCATCCCGGCAGCTTCCTCGGACTCACTGCGTGGGCGCGCATCAATGGGCACTCGACATTTCCCTGGACGACTTTCCTGAACGGAGTCGAAGTAAACATGCCGCAGACATACTGGGCGGCGCGGCCGACGACACCTCAAAATGAGCTCTACCTGATGAGCAGTCAGTTTACCTCGGCTACACAGACGTGGGTAAGCCAGGGAGACAGTGCGGCGGCCAAGCCGATAATGCCCCTCGGCCAGGGGGAATACTTCGGCTACAGCAATGACGTGGAACCCGGCGACATCACGAGCTTCTGTGATCTGTCGCAGAAAACATACAACTATGCCGGAGTCAGTCTCTGGGAATATGCCCAGATCGACTCGCCATATGTCTGGAGCGAGTACACATCCGCGTGGGCACCAACTTCTGTTCGTGAAGGAGCGAGCGGACCCGGGAGCTACAATCTCTATCAGAATTATCCGAATCCGTTTAATCCGACAACAGCGATAAATTATAAGCTTTCAGCGTTAAGCAGGGTCACTTTGAAAGTATACGATGTGCTTGGCAGAGAGGTAACTACGCTGGTCGACCAGGATCAGAACCCGGGTCCGCACACAGTTGTGTTCAATGCAAGCGGACTCGCGAGCGGAGTCTACTTTTATACACTGAAAGCCGGGACCTACAAGACAACAAAGAAGATGATGCTACTGAAGTGACCAAGGCTAAATGTGCGCAACTATCCCGGAATGAAGAGCATCGGCTGAAGGACAAGAGAGTCTCTCTGTACGACTTACTGGAATTGACAAAATAGAGAATCGACGTATCCTGGCATACACGTCGATGCCTATACACCCTTTCCCGGCATGGATCCGGTGAAGATAAAACCTGGAAGACGCAGGGCCGAAGATAGCCCATTTCGTGTCGGCTGACCAGGACGACCCAGGCGAAAGTGCGATCCTAATCCCGCGTTCTCCCTTTCCGGGGGTCGTGGAGAGAGGGAAAGACAGCGCCTTCGTAACAACTTTTTTTAATTTCAGAAAGGTGAACAATGAGATCAAAGTCTGCAATAGGTACGGTCATCGCCGTTCTCTTCAGCGCACTGCTGATATATATGCCGGGCAGCGCTCTCGCCCAGAACCGAATTTACAAAGCTGCCATGCGACTCGAAGACCGTGGCAAATTTGCAGAGGCCACTGCGTTACTGAAGAAGACATTGGAGAATAATGCGGTTCGGCTCTCCCAGGTACAAAGAGAAAAGTTTCTGTTCCAAATTGAAAGGATGCGGCGGATTCGAATAGATTACTCTCTGACAAGCGATGAACTCTTCTCGCAGCTGCAGCAGGGCGTCCGGAACGTTACACTCAAAGAATTTCATCGCTGGTTGCGCGAAGGCAAATTCGATTCTAGGGTGATCGACGATACGCTCAGGTTCGTGAGTGCGAGCAGAAGCAATTTGTTCTTCCGTTATCCTGTAATAGCCGCCAGAAGAATCCCGCCTGTGGATCAGCGCGCACATTACCTCTACATACTTAACAACTGCATCTCCATAGAAAGAGCGTCGGATAGTCTGCATACACCTTTTGTGCTTCCGAAAAGATTCGAAATGAAGATGGCGTTAAATGTCGACTCGGGGACGGTGAAACCCGGTGACACGGTGAGAGCGTGGCTTCCTATCCCGAGGAAGTTTCCGTATCAAATGGACTTCAAACTCATCAGCTCGTCCAGTGAACCCGTCGCGGTCGCACCGGAAAACAGCCAGATCAGATCCGTATACATGGAGCAGCCGGCAGACAGCGACGGCGGTGCCAGGTTCTTCGTCGACTACACCTACGAAACTTACGGAGTCCACTTCACACTCGACCCGAACAGGGTCGGCCCATACGACAAATCGGACAGCGTGTATGCCAAATTCACCAAACAGACTTCAAACATGATCTTTACCGACAGAATTAGGAAGCTATCTCAGAAGATCGTCGGTAAGGCCACCAACCCCGTGACTAAGGCAAAACGAATCTACGATTGGATTGCTCAGAACATTCAGTACAGTTTTGCGAGAGAGTACTCGACCATAAATAACATCAGCGGTTACTGTCTGGACAAGCGTTACGGCGACTGCGGACAGGAAGCGATGCTGTTCATAACCCTCTGCCGGTACAACGGAATTCCCGCAAGATGGCAATCCGGCTGGTACTTCGTCCCCGGCTGGAAGGACATACATGACTGGACCGAAATCTACATCCTTCCCTACGGCTGGGTTCCCGTCGACCCCTACATGGGGATTCTCTCCACGCAGTACATGACGAGTCTTACAAACCCAGAGCGCAAAGAGGTGCGCGATTTCTATTTCGGCGGGCTGGACCAGTACCGCATGTCCGCAAACTCCGACAACAACCAGCAACTCACCCCTCCGAAGAAATATTTCCGCTCCGACAATGTGGATTTCCAGAGAGGCGAACTCGAAACTGCGACTCATAACATATATTTCAATAGATTCGATTATGACCTCCGTGTACAAGAAGAAAAGGGGACAGCGAATAGGAAATAGGTTGTAGAATATAGAGTGAAGATTGGATGCCGGGCAAAGACGGAATTCTGATTGATCATCTAAATGCCAATGAGGTCTTAAAAAAGATGACAATTCCCTCGCTTACTTCCTACTACCTATTACCTGTCATGCAAACCAAAGGTGCTACTTGAAAACCATTCTACTATTTGTTGCAGTACTATTTTGTGTCAGAAGCTACGCCCAGACTCCGGAAGAATACCAGAACTACTTCCGATCGGCAGCGCAGGAATTCAACGTTCCTGTGCCCGTACTTGAGGCTATAGGCTACGTTCAGACAAGGTGGACGCAAATCGCCTACACTCCTGAGGAACTCGCAAACCGTTCCGCATCCGTGCAGCCGCCGGTTTTCGGTGTGATGGGCCTGCGTAATGACGACTGGTTCGGTCATTCTCTGGATAGTGCCGCGAAGCTGATCGGCATGCCGGCGGATTCGCTGAAGGTCGATGCGTTCCAGAATATCAGGGGCGCTGCGGCGCTTCTTTCGAGATACAGAGATGAAGCGAACGGAGATTCGTTTACAGTGACCGGCGATCCTTCATCCTGGTCAAATGTGATCGCACTCTACAGCGGAATTCCTCAGCGGGAGATCGCATTGGAATTTGCCTACCATACCCTCCAGTATCTCCAGATGGGAGTAAACCGAAACGGAATTGTTATTCCTCCGATGAAAGTCGATCTTGACAGCTTTCCGAATTCTGTCAAGGAACAGGCTTTTAAGGCGAAGCAAAGTTCGCTGCAAAAAACAAATGGTCAGGTCACGACAGTAACCGGGGGTACTGCGGATTACCCGGGAGCGAATTGGGTGGGTAGTCCGAATTACGGTTCCCGCAACGGTGCACCCGTTGTGTTTGTAATCGTGCACGATACCGAGGGACCGTTCGATGCCAGCGTATCGTGGCTGCAAAATCCCGCCGCGCAGGCAAGCTCACACTACATCATAAGGAGTCAGGATGGCTACATCGACCAGCTTGTCCATGATGCTGACATGGCCTGGGGTGTGAGGTGCTGGAACTCGATTACCCTCAGCATAGAACATGAGGGATATGTTACCGACTCAACGGGCAAGTATTTTACCGAGACGATGTACGAATCTTCCGCGCATCTCACTCAGTACCTGTGCGACAAATTCAAAATTCCCGAAGACTCACTCCACATATTCGGCCACGACGCCTGGACATATGCCTGGTTCAATCTCATACCTTTCTACAGATATGTCCAGTATGTCGGCACGAACTACGCGACGTGCAACAACCACACCGATCCGGGCAAGTACTGGAAATGGCATCATTATTTCGACCTGATTCACTCCTATGACACGACCAGACCGTTTATTGCCGCTACGGCGCCGTCATCCGGCAACTCTAGTTTTCCCGCATATTCCAACCCGGTCATCACATTCAATATACCTATGGACACTGCGTCTGTCGATTCTGCCCTGACCGTCACACCAAATCTTCCTGTAAATTTAACATTCGATCAAACCCAGACACGGCTGACTATTTCGCATCCCGGATCGCTTCTCGCATGGTCGACGACTTATAAAATCAGGATCGATTCTTCCGCAACGGCGTTGAACGGCCTGACCTTGGACGGACCTTACTCGTTCACATTCACCACCGTCCCCGAAGACACCTCGGGTCCGTCCGTGATTGCCGCTTCGCCATTCAACGGCGGAACTTCCACTTCCAAGGCCTACATAGAATTCATCCTGAGCCCGCCAGTTCAACTAAACTCGTTCAGCCCTTCCATGATTAGTTTTGTCGATTCGACGGATAAGAGCGTACCGTTCTCGAAAGACAAGCTCCAGACCACAACAAACGGCTTAACCCTGATAGCGGTACGCGCGTCGTCGCCTCTCATCCCGGGAATGAAATATCACGTCACTCTTGCAGCCGGCCTTGTGGATTACTATAACGTTCCGAACAAAACGCCTTGCTCAATCACCTTCACCGTCGATTCGTCCGAGGCAACCGGTGGAAACGTCGTCGAGGATTTCGAAACTTCGCTCGGCAGCTGGATCCAGCCGTCTGCAAGTTCAAACACGTTCGGAGTTGACCTTTCCTCCACGAACTTCAATATTGCCTACAGGTCTTTTGCCGGAAATGGAGCCGGCAGGTTGCAATACCAGTTTGATTCGGACACGGCGGTTTGTGCGGAAGAAAATTCACAGGGTTACGACGTTTCCAAAACGTCATCCATTGGCATGTGGATTTTCGGAGATAACAGTCGGAACGAGTTGAACTTCATTTTCGGCTCATCAACTGCGGGAGCCAACGGCCCGGAGAAACTGATTCCTCTTGATACCATCGACTGGTACGGATACAAATACGTAGGAATGTGGCTTAGAGGATCTGTAACACCCGGAAATCTCTTCAAAGGGTTTGCCGTAAGGCGCCTCCCCTCCGCGCTTCTCGACAGTAGTATCCTCTACGTGGACGATATTCAGGTAAACGGCACGGAAATACCGGACGGTATAGTGGGACTGCCTACTTCTCCCGAGCTCTACCAGAATTTTCCAAACCCGTTTAACCCCACCACAATGATCAACTACTGGCTGCCGTCAGCAAGGTATGTACAGGTACATGTCTATGATATCCTTGGAAGAAAAGTTGCCACACTGGAAGACGGCCGGCAAACGCCAGGCGATCATTCAATCTCCTTCAACGGCGCTCAACTGCCGAGTGGAGTATATTTCTACCGCATCATTGCCGGGAGTTACTCTGAAGTTAAAAAGATGGTCGTGATGAAGTGAGAATCGCGGAATTATAGAATTTCGGAATGATTAATTGGCTCGGCCCTGATTTGAATGAAGGCATGACATCCGATGAATAATAGCCCGGAAAAAGAGAGCCCTTTATAACCATTTCATTTATAAATTGTGGTAGAAACGCCTCTGAAAAGTTCACAGGATTCTAATAATGTCTGAAAGGTACTTTATCGGCTTCGACGGAGGAGCTACGAAAACCTCCGGAGCCATAATCAACTCAAAGGGCGAAGTCCTGACGGAGAAAACCGGCGGGCCGTCCAATTTTCAGATGATCGGAATTCCGCAAGCGTCGAAGAATATCATAGACGTCGTGAAAGAGGCGCTCGCGGAAACCAGACTGGAATTTGCCGACATAAAAGGACTTTTTCTCGGCCTGACCGGCGCAGGCCGGAAGAGCGACCAGGACCGGATGAAGACAGGATTTGAGGAATATCTTCGGGACAACAATCTACCCGTTCCCTGGATCGGTGTCGAGAGCGATGCTCTAGCGGCTCTCGAAGGAGCATTCACCGGCAAAGCCGGAATGATTCTGATCAGCGGTACCGGATCGATCCTGCTTGCCAAAGACAGCCGCGGAACCGTACGCAGAGCAGGAGGGTGGGGACGTTTCATCGGTGATGAGGGGAGCGGCTATGCGATCGGCAAGGCGGGCCTGAGCGCATACGTGAAAGGGTACGACCGCCGCGGGAAGAAAACGAAAATCTCAGAACTGGTCGGCCAAAGACTAAACGTGGAATCGCCGCAATCACTTGTCCTTAAAGTATATCACGAGAACTTCGACATCGCCTCCGTCGCCCGGCTCGTCCTAGACGCAGCGAATGAAGGCGATGAAGTCGCTCTCTCGATAGTCCGCGATGCCGCAGATGAATTGCTGTCACATGTAAGGGCAGCCGTCTCGGCTGTCGGCACCGAAATACCGATCGCGTTTATGGGAAGCATCATATCTCATGAGAACGCACTCGTCACAAAACTCACCAATCTGATTTCCCGGGAATTCCCCACAATGAAGATATGCCGGCCGGAGCAATCCGCTGCGGTCGGCGCAGCATTACTCGCAATGAAAGGAGCCACCAAGACATGATCACCAGATCCACCCGTCTCTCCCGTCTGGGAAAGATTTCTTTCTTTATCACCCTGGCAGCAGTTCTCTCTATCGGCTGCGCCGCGACAAACCGATCGACATCGGAAGTCTCGGGCCCATCCAGGTCAGTCAGCTTTTCCGGAAAAGAAGGCTCTTCCACCGAGTCTTACGCGATAGATGATTCGTTACAGTATAAATGGAAAATCGACAGGCATTGGGTCGACAGCGTCTTCAATTCCCTCTCGCTTCGTGAGAAAGTGGCTCAGATGATTGTGCCATATTCCCTGACCCGGTACCTGAGTTACAACGATCCGGAATATCTCGATCTCGTTCACATGGTACGTGACGAGAAAGTCGGCGGCGTCGTGGTTTCACTCGGCAACATCTACGAACAGGCTATGCTGCTCAACAGGCTTCAGAAGCTTGCCGACGTCCCGCTCCTCATTTCTTCCGATTATGAAAACGGATTGGGAATGCGGCTCCAGGGAGGAATATCGTTCCCGAGCAACATGGCGCTCGGTGCAACCAGGGACTCTTCGCTCGTATACGAAATCGGCAGGGTGATCGGAAAAGAATCTCGCGCTGTCGGCGTCGGTCAGGTCTACGCGCCGGTGTCCGACGTGAACGACAACCCCGAAAATCCGATAATTAACGTCCGCTCTTTCGGAGAGAATCCACGACTAGTCGCCCGTCTGGCTTCCGCATTCGTGAAAGGCGTTCAAAGCGAAGGGGCCATCGCGACCGCCAAGCATTTCCCGGGTCATGGTGATACGCAGGTAGACTCTCATCTCGGTTTACCGGTAATCGACTACGGCCTCCAGCGCCTCGACACATTGGAACTTGTTCCCTTCCGCGCCGATATAGCGGCCGGCGTGAAGTCGGTCATGGTAGCACATATCGCCTTCCCCAAAATAGACAGCGAAGCCAGCGTTCCGGGAACTCTCTCTAATGCCATAACGACCGGTTTGCTCAAAGATTCGCTGGATTTTCACGGCCTCGTCGTCACCGATGCGCTGACGATGAGAGGCGTTACCAGGGGATTTACAGATGGAGACGAGGCAATTCGGGCAGTCAACGCCGGGACCGACATCCTCTTGATGCCTCCCGACAATGGTATAGCCATAAAGACGATCGTCGAGGCGGTCAAGGAAGGCAAAATCAGCCGGTCGAGAATTGACGATGCCGTCCGCAAAATACTGGAGACCAAGTCTGAACTCGGTTTGAACAAGGCAAGACTTGTCGATGTGGACGATATTTACAAAGTCGTAGGCACGGAAAACCACGATCTTCTCGCGGAGCACGCGGCACGCCGATCGATCACCATCGTCAAGAACGACAGCAACGTCCTGCCGCTTCAATACCGCCAGCAGCAACGCATATTGTGTCTGGTAATTTCAGACAACGGCGACCCGTTCGTAGCCGCTGACTTCAGACAGGAACTTCTCAAAAGATATAAGAACGTAAGCTTCATACAGATCGGTCCGGCTTCAAACGACCTCGATTTCGATAATGCATTGAAAGCCGTGGATAATTCGAGCCTGGTGCTGATCCCGGCTTATATTCAATGGCGCTCCGGTACCGGCACAATCGATTTCACGCCGCAGGTCCAGAGTTTCCTGGACAAAGTAACCGCCTCCGGCAAACCCGTTGTGATGGTCTCTTTCGGAAATCCGTACCTTCTCCGCAGTGTGCCCAATGTGACGGCATATGTCTGTGCGTACGGAGCAATGAAGGTCTCTGTGCAAGCAGCTGTCCAGGCGCTCTTTGGCGAGATCAGCGTAAGCGGAAAACTCCCGATTACAATTCCCGGCGTGGCGCAGTACGGCCAGGGCATCGACATGGCTCAGACAAGCCTCAGGTTTGCGACGCCCCGGGAGGCCGGGTTCTCACGGAGTAAGCTGGCAAAACTCGACTCGACCATAAATTATTGGATTGCCGACAGCGCGTTCCCCGGCGCGGAGCTTCTCGTGGCGAGAAACGGGATGGTGGTATACGATAAGGCTTTCGGTACTTATGACTATTCTCTGACCTCGCCTACCGTGAATTTGAACACCATGTACGATATGGCATCCTTAACCAAAGTAACCGCCACGACACAGGCGGCGATGAAACTTTACGGCGAGGGGAAACTCGACCTCGACGCGCCGGTCGTCAGGTATATTCCACAGTTCGGACAGAACGGAAAAGAGAAAATAACCGTAAGGAACCTCATGGTCCATGACAGCGGCCTCCCCCCCGATCCAGCGGAACATTTGTGGCACACCTCCGCGATTCCGAAGGATCAGCTCGAGCGACTTCTGCAGCATCCCTGGGAGTTCGTCATCCCCGATTCGTTCGGGACGAATTTCAACGCGGCACATGAGGCAATGTGGGATTCGTTGTACGCCACACCACTCGCGTATCCGACAGGCACGAAGATGGTTTACAGCGATATCAATTTCCTGATTCTCGGAAAGATCATCGAGAAGATCACCGGGATGCCCCTGGCGGATTATGTCGAAAAGAATTTCTATCAGCCGCTCGGAATGACGCACACAATGTTCACTCCTCCGCCTGCTTTGAAGGACATGTGCGCGCCGACGGAGTTCGACCCGGCAGACGGTCAGCTGATACAAGGTTTCGTCCACGACGAGAATTCACGTTCACTCGGAGGAGCGGTGGGCCATGCCGGCCTCTTCGCAACCGCATCCAATATCGGCGTTCTTATGCAGATGATGCTGAACGGCGGCTTGTACGATGGAAGGAGATACCTTGATGACTCGGTGATAACTCTCTTCACTCGAAAACAGTCAGACCTCAGCACGAGAGCGCTCGGCTGGGACACGAAAGCTCCCCATCACTCGAGCGCAGGGGATCTCTTCTCGCCGAATTCCTTGGGCCACCTCGGCTTCACCGGGACTTCGATCTGGGTCGATCCTGTCCGGAACCTTTTCGTGGTATTTCTGACAAACAGAGTATGCCCTACAAGGAATGACTATAAAATCGCCAGGGTCAGGCCGATCGTCCATAATTTGGTAATCGAAGCACTGACAGATCAAAGGTAAAACCGCAATCCACAGGCGAGGGCTCATGCCCTCGCCTGTGTTGTCGCTTAACCCAAAGGTGGAATATGAAAAGGCTGCTGTTTGCGTTTTTCTTCATCGGGCTCCCCCTGATCGGGACTCTCGCGGAAGCGAAGGAGGCTGCCCGCACAGTCATCCTCTCAAGGGATTGGGTGATTCAGTCGTCCGCGACTGCAGGCCAAAGCGGAGAAATCATATCTTCTCCTTCTTTCAGTGAAACAGGCTGGTACAAGGCCGGCGTCCCTTCAACTGTCCTTGGAACTCTGGTTGAGGACGGCGTATTCAGGAATCCTTTCCAGGGACGCAACCTCGACAGGATTCCCGATTCGCTCTTCAATGTGCCATGGTGGTACAGGACAACATTCAGGCTCCCTGCCAAAACGGCCACCGCCAACCACGTAAGCCTCAGGTTCCTCGGGGTCAACTATAAGGCAGAGGTCTGGCTCAACGGGAAAATGCTGGCAGGCACCGATTCGGTGTTCGGCGGTTTCAGACAGTTCCAATTCGATATTACCAACGATGCCCGCTTCGGAGGGACAAACGTTTTGGCGGTAAAAATATTCAAACCCGGTATAGGCGATCTGACGCTCGGTTTCGTCGATTGGAGCCCGGAGCCGCCCGATCACGACATGGGACTCTGGAGACCTGTCGAGCTCCACATCAGCGGCGACGTTTCGCTGGAACGCCCATTCGTCGCGTCAAAAGTCGACACCGTAACTCTGAAGGAGGCTGAACTCACCGTGTCCGCAGAGCTTACAAATAATTCGGACCGCAAGCTCGCCGGGAGTCTCGAGGGTGCCATCGGAAAGATTTCGTTCGCGCAGGAGGTTGCGCTCCTTCCCCATGAAAAGAAAATCGTCGCTTTCACGCCCGAAGCGTTTCATCAGCTTGTCGTCAGGAATACTCGCCTTTGGAGGACACAAGATTTCGGAAAGCCAAATCTTTATTCCCTTCGCCTGGCGTTCAAGACAGGTGGAATCGTCACCGATTTCGACAACGTCACTTTCGGCATTCGGCAGATCAACGACTATATAAATTCGAAAGGCTTCCGCGGCTACAAACTCAACGGAAAAAAAATACTGATACGCGGAGGCGGCTGGGCGGATCACATATTCCTCGACCAGGATAAACGGAACCTCGAGGCACAAATCGATTACGCGGTCAATATGCACCTCAACGCCATCAGGATGGAAGGCTTCTGGGGGGAGAACAGCGACATTTTTGATCTCTGCGATCAAAAAGGAGTTCTCATCATGGCGGGATTCAGCTGCCAGTGGGAATGGAAGAACCTGATTGGAATCGACAACGATCAATACGGCTGTGTAAGATCACCGAAGGATATGCAGCTCGCGGCACGATCGTTTGCCGACCAGATAAGATGGCTGCGCAATCATCCGAGTATCTTCGTCTGGTTGTATGGAAGCGATTTGCATCCACGTCCGCAGCTGGAAAAAATGTACCAGTCAGACCTGGGCAAGTATGACACGACTCGCCCGTTTCTCTCATCGGCCGCAGAGGTTAAGAGCGTGCTCACCGGCCCGTCTGCTGTCAAGATGCGCGGGCCGTACGATTACGTGCCGCCGGTTTACTGGTATTCTGATACTTCTCACGGCGGAGCGTTCGGTTTCAACACGGAAACCGGACCCGGCGCCGAAGTGCCGAGGATAGAGTCGCTGCGCAAGATGCTTTCCCCGGACTCTCTCTGGCCGATAAACGGCGAATGGTATTACCATTGCTCCCGCGGCCGATTCAGGAACCTTAAATCGTACAACGCGGCGATGGACGGCAGGCTCGGTGCGGCCGCCACGCTCGTCGACTATGAAAGGAAAGCGCAGTTCCTCAATTACGAAGGGATGCGTGCCATGTTCGAAGCGTTTGGTGCGAGAAAGTTTACATCGACAGGAGTGATCCAATGGATGTACAATGCCGCCTGGCCGAAAATGTGGTGGCAGCTTTACGACTACTACCTGAATCCTACAGGCGCTTTCTACGGCGCCGAGGAAGCATGCCGGCCGATTCACGTCGTGTACGACTATTCGAACAACGGGGTCGCCGTGGTGAACTCGACGCTCGAGCCGTCTGACGGGCTGACGTTGAAGGCAAGAGTGCTCGATTTCAGAATGAAGGACCGCTTCAACTTTGAAAAACAAATCGATGCCGCGGCGAACGCATCAGAGGAGATAACCGCGATTCCTAAAATAGATTCTCTCACACCGACTTACTTCATCGATCTCCGGCTGTATAAAGGGACCAGACTTGTCGACGCAAATTTCTACGCCCTTTCGACAACAGCGGATTCAATCATCGAGAAAGAGGCGACGTGGTTCGTGACCCCGAGCTCGTACGCCGACCTGAAGGAACTCAACAAACTACAGCCGGTGAAGCTCGAAGTGCAGAAAGAGTTTACACGAAAAGGCACAGAATACTTCGTGACGGCTCAACTCCACAACCCCTCGGATCATTTGGCCTTCATGGTTTACCTTTCAGTGAAGAAGGGAAACTCCGATGATTCCGTCCTCCCGGTCTTCTGGGACGACAACTACATTTCGATTCTTCCCGGCGAAACGAGGACAGTCAAGGGACGCTTCCATGCCGAAGATCTGGATGGAAAGGTCCCGACGCTTGAAGGCTCAGGATGGAATGCTAACTAATCTTTTCAATTAAACCAGGAAAGCGATCGTCACGAAAACGAAAAGAAACTACTACATCGTAATATTGATCCTCCTGACCTTTTTCGTGATCTCATTCATCACGAACATACTGGGAGCTCTTAATCCGAACGTGATACAGAGTTTCAGTTTGAGCCTGACGCTGGCCGGCCTGCTTCCCTTCGCGTTCTTCATAGCATACGGTGTGATGTCGATACCGGCTGGGATGCTCGTCGAGAAGTACAAGGAGAAGACGACGATGGTCGCCGCCTTCATTGTCGCGTTCGCCGGCGCTTTGCTCTTCTCGGTGTTCCCGCACTACCTCGTGTTTCTCGTCTCGCTGTTCCTTATGGGCGCTGGGATGGCGATGCTGCAGGTAGCGATCAACCCGCTCCTGAGAGTCTCCGGCGGAGAGGAACATTTCGCTTTCAACTCCGTCATGGCACAACTGATTTTCGGAGGTGCCTCGTTTATCGCCCCGATGTTCTTAACCTACCTGATAACCAATCTCACTCAGCAGAACGGCACGAACCTGGCGAAGTCCATATTTGCGGGCCTTGTGGCACAGAACCTTCCGTGGACTTCACTTTACTGGGTGTTTGCCCTGATTTTCCTCCTGATGGTGGTAATAATCCGGCTTTCCAAATTCCCAGCCGTCGAAAGAAAAGAGGATGAGAAGGCGGGTACCTGGGAAACGCACAAGAGTCTTTTCAAACGGCGGACTGTAATATTGTTCTTCATCGGGATTTTTGCATATGTCGGAACCGAACAGGGCGTTTCATACTGGCTCTCGAAGTTCCTTTACACTTATCACAACTTCGACCCTCTTACCGTCGGTGCATCCACAGTCGGATGGTTCTGGGGAATGATGTCGGTCGGCTGCCTGATTGGGTTGGTATTCCTCAAGCTTTTCGACAGCCGAAGGATTTTGCTGGTTGCTGTGATATTGGCCGCCGCGTTTCTCTCCATTGCCCTGTTCGGTTCGGGAAAGGCGGGATTGTATGCATTCCCGATGGTTGGTTTTTCTCTCTCGGTGATGTGGTCGATAATCTTTTCGCTTGCTCTCAACTCGCTCGAAAGTCATCATGGCTCGTTCACAGGCATCCTTTGCACCGCAATAATCGGCGGAGCGATAATCCAGGTAATCATCGGCTGGCTGGGAGACATGTTCGGTTTGAGGATCGGGATGCTCTTCATCTATCTGACTCTTGCCTACATATTC
>VFSW01006609.1_pt1 | contig 17004 bp, 14 predicted proteins | sample 5358111 | NCBI WGS metagenome assembly VFSW01 (sample SAMN11554181, study PRJNA540505) | mine drainage metagenome | isolation source: sediment from site ElyBrook_90M | place: USA: Ely Copper Mine, Vershire, VT | collected 2017
GATCGCTGCGGCCGTCACGGGAAGAAGGGGAGTCGGTCCGAGTGCGACCGACCGATCGAGCGCGCGTGCGAGCGCGGCGGCGTCGTCGGAGTCGACCGCAAACGTTGCCGGGTCGCTGCCGAGAACGCGCAGCACGCCGGGAAGCGCGCTAGCCACCGCCGGAAGGGCGCACGCGCGCGCTTCGAGCAGCGAATAGGGGACGCCCTCTCCTCTGCTTGGGAGCGCGAGCGCGTCGGCCGCCCAGAGTGCGTCGCGGACGTCGGGCAGAGTACCGGCGGCGATGACGCGCTCGTCGCCGAGCGTCTGCAGCGATGCCGGCGATGCCGCAATGGCGAGCACGTATGGTTTCTCCTGCGTCAGGTGCAGCGCTGCTGCGAGCCGGTCCGCACCCTTGACGAACGCGTCGCGACCGAAGAACGCGAGCGCGCGGTCCTGCGGCGCCAAATGGAACAGACGTCGAGCAGCGGCTCGCTCTCGCAACGTGGGTGAACGAAAGTGCTCGAGATCGACGCCGTTGGGAAGCTCGACGACGGCATTGGACGGGACTCCATGACGCCGTACGTATTCGACGATGTCCGGGGAGACGCAAAAGAAGCGCTCGACGAGACGCTTGGCGCTCGCGTACTTCAGCCGGCGTGCGAAGCTGCGCGCCCCGCGGCTCGGCGCCACGCCAGAATGCAGGTGCCACGCGATGCGCGCACGCGCTGCCGCCGCGCCGAGCGTCGCCGGCAGCATCCAGTCCACGAAATGGGCGTGCACCACGTCGGGCGCGCTACGTGCCACGAGGGCGGCGACCTCGAGCGGCGTGGCCGCATGAAGCACGTCGATGCCGGACGCTCGCAATGCATGCGTCCAGGCGAACCGTTCGCTTGCGCGCGGGCAGAGCAACGCGGTGCGAAACTCGGAGCGTTTTGCCAAGCTCTGCAGAGCGCTGACGAACCCACCGCCCGCAGGATTCGCAAATGCGGCGACGTGGAGAACGAGCGGCTTCACTGCGCCTCCCGGGGATCGGATGCTTGAGGCGCGAAGGCGCGTATGTGGAGTCCCTCGCGATCGTATTGCCGGCGCATGAATCGCGCTTTGACGCGGCGCGTCGCGACGCGATCCTGACGGCCCACGCCGCACAGCTCGCACGCGCGTGTTCGTCGATGCCTATGCGCGTGAAGATCTTTGCGGCGCGCTGCGTACAACTGCACGAGCTGCTCGCGCAGATCGCGGCACATCGTCCGGGGCGGATTCTCATCGAACACTCGCCGCTCGCGTACGCGCGCGCGGCAACTCCGTTGGCCGTTTCGTCCTGGGGAAAAACGCACGCCGTTCCCGTCCTGCTGGTCGCGCACCGGGAGTACGGGCGTGCATGCGATCCACCCGATGTCGCGGTAGCGAAGGAACTGCTCGCTGCAGCTCCGCTCTTCGCGTCGGCGACGCGCGTCTTCTGTCATGAAAGTGCGTGGGCACGCGTCGTGGGCAGTCGTATGCCCAGCGTCATCGAGCGCCTGGAGCTTCTCGACGATTGGCTCGTGCTCGAGCCCAAGAGCGTAGTCCCGGTCGATGCGGCGGCTCCCGTGCTCGTGCTGGTTGACGGCGTCCCGGCGGCCGCGCTCGAAAGGCTGCTCCATTCGCTCAGACGCGACGGCGTTGCGCATCGCTGCTTGACCGTACGGACGGCAGCGGAGCTGTCGTCCGCGTTGTGCGAAGCGTCGGCGATTCTGGTTCCTTCGTCGCGCCGAGAAGGCGAAGAGATGCTCTGGGTGCGTACTGCCGCCGCGCACGGCCGTAGCGTCGTGCGGGTTCGCAGTGACGGCTCTCACGAGCAGGTCAAACGCGCCGCGCACTCGAGTTGGACGACGATCGCTCATTGCATCCTCTCCGGGGAGGTTGCCGCTTCAGCGACTTCCTTTGAAGAAGACGTCGAGGAGCCGTCGGTCGGCATCTGAGAGTCGCGAGAGACGCGAGACGATGTCGATGAGGTCTTCGCTCGGCTGCGGCGGCGGCGGAGCCGGTGCGGCCTCCTCGATCGGCATAGGCTGCGCGACCGGTGTGGCGGGCGTCGCAGGCTGCTCAGGCTCGGCGACAACCGGCGGCGGCACAGGCGGAGCGGCCGGTTGCGGCACAGGTGTAGCGACCGGCGCAGGAGGCGGCGTGTAGGTGGGAATCTCCGCTTCGCCCGGAACGATGAGCGGTCGCGTGGCCGTCGGGGGCGCTTGAGGAGCTGCGAAGATCGGCGTCGGAGGCGGAGGCGGCGGTGCGGGAGCCGCCTTCTGAAGTCCACTGACGAGCGCCGGCAGCACCTTTTCGAGAATCTGCGTCACGACGGATGTCTCGACGGCGACCGGCGGCGGTGCGGCTTGCGGCTGCGTCGCAGCGGGTGTGCGCTGCGGCAGAGACGGGGGTGCCGCTTGTTCCGGCGGTGACGGCGGGAGAGGCGCAACCGGGGTCGCCGGAGGCGTAGGAGCGGTCGCCGGAGGCATAGGTTGCGCGACGTTTTCGTCCGTCGCACGTTGACCGCGGCGCGGATTCCCGCGCTTTCTGTGATACATCGCTCCGTCGGCCTGTCGCCAGGCCTCGAAGAGATCTCCGGCCTCCGAGCGCACGGAAAAACCGACGGTCGCCGGAGCATTCGCACGCAGAAGCGTCGACTCGACGTGCTCGCGGATGCGCGCTGCGGCATTCGCGTCGCATTTCACGGCGAGGATGGAAAACTCGTCGCCGCCGACGCGCGCGACGACGTCGGTTCGCCGGACGCATCGCTCGAGTGTCGTCGCCGCGTTCTTGATGAGCTCGTCGCCCTTTTCGTGTCCGAATCGGTCGTTGACCGCTTTGAGCCCGTCGAGGTCGATGACGAAGACGACGGCATCGTAGCCGTGACGATTACAGCGCTGATCTTCGGTTGCGAGCAGCTGGTCCCACGCGCGGCGGTTGTGCAAACCCGTGAGCGGATCGACGAGCGCGTCGGCCTGGGCGCGCTCGGTGCGGCGCGTCGCCTCTTCGAGCGTGAGCTCGGTGCGCACGACCGCGCCGAGCATCGAAGCTGCGTAGTCGAGTAGCTCACGGGAATTCGCCGCGCGTTGTCCGGCGTTGCGCTCGCCGAAGGCGCAGAGAATTCCGAAGAGATTGCCGTCGGTGTCGACGAGCGGAACGCCGAAGGGCGCTACGGTTGCCGGGTCGATGCCCCCGTGCCTGCGGTCGATGCCGCCGTTGGCGCTCATCGGCGGAGCGGCACCGAGAAGGTTTACGGTCGGAAGGTCGGAGAGCCGTCCGATCGAGAGCTCGTGCGCGGGAAGATAGCGCTGGTACTCACCGATGCCGGTGACCACGCTCAGCGTACCGTTCGCATTCTTGAAGAGCACCCACGACGCAAGCTGCAGCGCGCCCGCGAGAAACTGCATGGTGCTCTGCGCAGCCTGCGTGTAGCTGGACGGCAGCGGCGCGGGCTGCACCGGCTGAGGCTGCACGGGCGGCATCTGCACCGGCGGCATCTGTGCCGCCGGCACCGGCTCGGGCGGAGGCGATACCGCAACGGGCGCTGGAGGAGGCGCCGGAGCCGGGGGCGTTGCCGGTACGAAGACCGGAGCCACGACCGGGTCGGCGGTGCTCGCGCGCTGCGTCTGAAATTTCCAAAACATCATCTGGTGTGTCGTCCCCGGGTGAAGAAGGGCAAGCGCTTCAGTGCGCGAGCGCGCGCCGGGTCGTCAGGCGTTGACGGTAAAGCGGCCGAGAGCGCCCAAGAGCGTCTCATGCGAAGCGGACTTCTCCAAGTAGAGAAGTCGCGTCGACGTTCGCGTCTGCAACTGCGCCGGCGGCGTTCGCGAGTAGAGGCAGAGATCGAGCTCCGGCATCGAGTCCACGACGAACTCGAGGGCGCGCGTCGTTGCTTCGTCCACGACGTCGCAGTCGAAGAAGAGCATCTGCGGACGCGAGCGCACGACGTCGAGCGGATCCAGCGCGTCCTGTACGCGCACGACCGAGCACCCCGATTCCTGCAGAAGCTGCAGAAGGCTCGGGACGAAGATCTGCTGCGGCTCGACCACGTAGGTGCGCACCATCCTTATGAGCGTACGGTGTGACCGGCAGCGGCCACAGTGGCTTAGGGCCCTGCGCGAGGGTCCTGAAGGTCATCTCCATTAGACGAGTCCCATCCGGATAGCGTACACGACGGCCTGAGCCCTGGCGGAGATGTTCAGCTTGGAAAGGATCCGGCTGACGTGGTTCTTGACCGTTTTCTCCGACAGGCAGAGGCGTACCCCGATCTCCTTGTTGGAAAGGCCCTGAGCGATCAAGCGGACGACCTCGCCTTCACGCTCGGAAAGCTCGTCGCTGGACATGCGCCCGTCCGAGAGGAGACGCTTGCGCAGGAGAGAGCCGGCAATACGCGGGTCGACGTAGCTCTCGCCGCCCGCTACGGTCTTGACGGCGCGAATGAGCTCGCTGGGCGAGACGTCCTTCGCTAGGTACGCGTCGGCGCCCGCGGCGACGCAGCGCTGCATGATCTCGGGGCGCAGTTGCGTCGAGAGCACGCAGACGCGGGCCTTCCCGAAGGCTTGGCGGCAGCGCGCGATTTCGTCCGCATAGTCGATCGATGGGCCGTTGAGATCGAGAACGACGAGATCCGCCGCAACGCGAGGCGGAGCCGACGCGTCGACGCGCGGCAGATCCCCAAGCACTTCGAACGTGGGCTCTGCGGCCAAGAGCTGGCAGAGCGCTTTACCAAAAAGCGCCTGCTCCTCGATAATGAAGATCCGAGTTTTGTTGGAGGTCGAGGTCAATGGCATTCGATTTCTCTCCAGGCCTTCCGGCCTAACTCCCAAAGGCAAGTTGCACTACGATTGGGCAAATCGGTTGGGTACGGTTGCCCTCTGATGCGTTTATAGCAAGCGCACGATGGCACTCATACTCCCAAGACTGAGGGAAAAACCGCGCGGTCCATACTTGTAACGGGACCATCGGGCCCTCGACAAGACCAATCTTTACGAACTCTTTCCCGTACGGCGTTAGGCCGACCAGGACCGCGGCACGAGCATTCGCTATGATGATGATCGATGGGTGCGCGGATATGAGTCGCGGCAACGCCGCACGCGAGATGATCGCATCGCTGCGATCCGTTGTGATTCATTTCCCTCAGGGGCGGCGGCTGCAGGCCGTAATCGATGCGTACGCGACGCTGGTTCCAACCGATGCGTGGGCGTTTTCGTATCGGCGTCACGAGGCGGTGATCGGTGAGTACCTTTCGGGCGATCCGCATGTCGTTCCCGAGCGGCTGGGAATGGTGCGAGCGGAGATCGCCGCGCGACGGGCCGTCGAGGAGCCGTCCGCGGTCAGTACTCCTTCGACGCGCACCGAGCCGTATCGGCACGGATTGACGGTTCACCTGGAAGACAAGCGCGGCGGACTCGGCGCGCTTTTGCTGCTGCGCGACGCGCACAGCGGTGAGTTCGTCCTCGACGATTGCTCGGTATTGACGGAGGCGCGCGCGGAGGTCTTGCGCGCGCTCGACACGCACGCGCATTTCGAAGGCGAGCTGACGGATTTGGAGCGCGCCCGCTCGCGTAGCGCGCCGGCGCTCATTTTGCTGAACGAGGGCCTCGGCGTCGAGTACGCAAGCAGACCGCGACGCCTGCGGCGCGTCGACCGTTGGAGTCTGCCGGGTGGACGGCTTCCGGGCGCGATCGAGCGTACCGTGCGAGAGATCACGAGCGGTTGGCGCGACCCAACGCAACGTTTGGAACAGGCGTTCATGCCGTCTGCGGAGACGATCGTTCGCGTCGTCCCGATCGAGCACGGACGGCGTTACGCCGTCGCTCTGGTACTGGAACCGTACGAGAGCCGTTCGCTGCTCGCCGATGCCGTGCGGCGCTTCCGCCTGACGAACCGCGAGCTCGAGGTCATCGCCCTGCTCTTCTCCGGACTCGGCACGCCGGCAATCGCGAAGCGGCTCCAGATTAGCGACACGACCGTCAACGATCACGTCAAGCGCCTCCTTGCGAAGACGAGCTGCGCGAATCGCACGGAGATGGCCGCGACGCTCCTGGGCTGGCGTGGTGCAACGCGCATCGAGGAGTCGTAAGGAACCCTACCGCTTCCCCGCGCGCGCGTAGTAGGCGAGGCGTTCGTTCGTCGTCTTCGCGCGGTTGAGTACGTATCCGACGAGGCTGCCGATCCCGGCGCGCGCGAGACGATCGAGCGCTCTGGCGAGTTGCTTGACGCGCGTGCGACCTGCGCAGATCACGACGATTGACGCGTCGACGCTGCGCGCGACCTCGAGCGCGTCGTGAACCGGTCCGAGGGCGGAGGTGTCGACGATGATGCTCGCATAGTGCTGACCGGCGCCTGCGAGGAGCCGGCGCAGGCGTCCGGACTCGAGTGCGACGACGGGATCCCGTACCGAAGACCCACCGGCGAGAACGTCGATCTGCTGGTGTGCGGTACCTTGCGTTGCCTGTTCGATGGGAAGCCCGCGTTCGAGGACGTCTCCGAGACCCGGCGTCTCTGCGACGCGCAAGAGGCGATGCACCGTCGGCCTACGCAGGTCGGCATCTACGACGAGGACCGGGCCGTGCCGTTCGGCCAGAGCGAGCGCGAGATTCACGGCGACCGTCGATTTGCCGTCGCCCTGCGAAGGGCTGAGCACGGCGATCGTGCGCGGCGCCGAGGCGCCGCTAAAACGCATCGCATCGAGTACTTCGTCGTACGCGGCCTCCATGCGCAGTCGCCTGTTGGACTCCTCGCCGTTTGCGAGCGAGCCCGCGATCTCGTCGATGCGTCCGAGCCCCGGGAGATCGGAGAGCTGCTCGACGTCGTGCTCGTCCCCGATGCGGCTGTCGAAGAGATCGAGAAGGATCACGACGCCAAATGCAACGCCGAGCGCGAGCAGCGCCACCGCAACGAGCCCGAGCTTGCGGCTCGGCGTCGGAATCGCGTTCTGCGCTTCTGCCGGCTGCGTCACGGTCAGGTCGCTGAGCGCGGTCGATTTCGCAACCGTGAGTTCGTCGTATTTTTGGAGCATCGCGTAGTAGGCGTCTTGTGCGAGCTTTGCACGGCGTTGGAGCACCGAGAGCGTCGCCGTGGTGCCTGGGAGCTGCTGGATCGACGGAAGCATCGCGTGACGTTGCGCGCCCATCGCCTGGATCGCGGCGGCATCGGCGTGCACCTGCGCCGCAAGCTGCGCCGCCTGCTGCTGCAGTTGCACGGCCACGGCGTTCGATTCTGCCATGTCTGATTGCGCGATCGTCGGCGGAAGCGCTGCAATGCGCGCTTGCAGATCGGCGATCTTTCTGTGCAGCTGCACCATAACCGGGTATTTGTCGGTGAACCGCTGGGCGTTATCCGCGAGCTGCACCTCGGCGTCGCTCAACTGCTGTCGTAGCTGGAGGACGACCGGGTTGGGAGCCGTGACGGCTTGGCCGGGAATCATGCTCGGTGTCTGGCCGATCTCACTTTGGATTGCGGCGAGCTGGGCCTGCGCTTGGCGGCTGTCGACCTGCGTCTGAGCGATCTTTTGATCGAGCGTATCGAGTGCGGTGGCCGCCTGGGTCGCCTGCGTCGTCGCGTCGGTGAGTCGATGCGCCGCCATGAAGCTCGCAGCGGCAAAGTTCGTCTGGCGCACCTGTGCTTCGGCGAGCGGGAGCTGCGAAGCGATGAAGGCGATCCCCGCATCGGCCTGCTGGGCAACGAGATCGCGCTCGCGTTGCACGAATGCCGACGCCATGTCGTTAGCGATGGTCGCCGCCGTCTGCGGATCGCTCCAGGACGCCCGCAGACTCAACATCGGCGTATCGTTGATCGGTGCCACTCGAATTCTCGCGAGGAGCGCCTCGGCGCCGATCGGAAGGTGAAGATCGTCGATGACGCGCTGAGCGACCGGCGTCTCTTGAATGAGCTCCGCGTACGTCTGCGTCGATTGCAAGCCGGTCGCGATGACCAACGCGTTGAGGATCGGCAAGTCGGTTTGCTGCTGCGACGCCGCGGCGCCGGTGATGTCCGTCGCATCGCGATTGGGATTGCCGGCGATGAGCCGCACCTCGGCCGTGTAGCTGCGCGGCACGATGAGAATCGTAAGCGTGCCCAGTACGGCGAGGACGATTGCGATCGTCACAAAGAGCTTGCCGTAGCGCCGGAAGGGGCGCGCGAACCGGCCGACGTGAATCTCGCCGGACGCGAGATCCGCACAGGGGCGCTCGGCGAGCGTGAGCGTGCTCATATGTGGAGCAGCGATCCGAGCAGGTAGAGGAAGCCGGAGAAGAAGCTCTCGCCGGTGGTGCGGCCGTTTGCTTCCGGCACGAAGATCACGTCGCCGGGCTTGAGCACGACGTCGTAGCGCTCGTCTCCGCGCTCGAGCGCGGGATAGAGATTGACGCGGTACGTCCCCACGGTGCCGTTGGGGAAGTGGCGCGTCAGCGCTATGCGGTTGAGGTCGGAGTTCGCCTGGCGCGTGTCACCTGCCGCCGCGATGGCGATCGACAAGCGGTCACCCTCGTGGACGACGATCGGCCCAGGCTTGTCAACCGCGCCCAGGACTTGCACCGTGAAGGTCATGCGCCCGGGCACGTAAACGATCGCGCCTTGCTGCAGCGGAACGTCGAGCGACGTGTCGCCGTGCTGGAGAAGATTTTCGAGTGAGATCGTCGCTACGTCGCCGCCGCCCGGCGTCGCGATGCGCGCGACCGGATAGACGCCCGTCTCGACGTCGGCGACGCCGCCGGCCGCGGCGATCGCGTCGAGCAGGCGCCCTTGCGAACGCAGCTCGTACTTGCCCGGCGCCTTGACGTCGCCGAGCACCGTGACCTCGAGGACGCCTTCCTTCACGACCGAGACGACGACTTGCGGACGCCGCATGTACACCGCGAGACGGCGTGCGATCGCGTGGGCCGCGGCTTGCGGGGACATCCCGCCTATCGCGAGGGTGCCGACCAAGGGAAGGTCGATGGTTCCGTCGTCGAGCACGGTCACGTTCTGCGCGAGGGTCGGATCGTCGTCGATCGCGATGGCGATCTGGTCGCCGCCCTGGATATGGTACGCGTTGTCCATCGCGAAAGGCGAGGCGGCTTCGCTGCTCTGGTCGACCTGCGCGCAGGCGTTTGCGGCGAATGCGAATGCGAGCGACGGCAGAAGAAGCACGGCGATCGCAAACGTCCTCACGCGGTTCATGATTCGACTCTAACCTCCGCGCCTATGCGCTGCAGAGTTCGGGACTGCCCTATGGGACCGGGACGAGTAGCTACGGTGAAAGATGAATTCGTGGCCGTGGGTCCCAACCGGGTTGGGTCCTGCGACCCAGGCGGGTCACGCCCATCCCCAGAGCACCTATCAAGAGCGCCGCAAGTCCCAGCCAGACCGGGAGTTTCGATGCCTCGGCGTCAGGCTGCCGTGTAGCGTAACGTGGATCCGAGCGTAAATACGCGCCCCAGTTATCGCCGGCGATGTTGGTCGTAGGAGCGCTCGTCTGCGCGACGTGCGACGGCGCAACGGGCGCAAGCATCTGCTGTACCGCGAGCGGAAACGCGACGCACGTCGCGGCAAGTAAGAAGCCTCCGAGGGCCTGCGTGAAATCGATGCCTTCACCGAAAGGAATGGCGTCCACGAGCGCGCCCGTCGCGCAGAATAGCGCGAGTACATCGAGGATGGGGCGATGCGACATCGCCAGGGTGAAGGGAGCGGCTGCAATGGCGGCGACGAGGACGCCCGCCGCCCACGCGGCGAGCGGTGCCGCGCGACCGACGAAGACAACGGCCGCCGGCATGGCAGCAACGAGTTGGATTTGGTGGAGAAAGACACCGCCGAGGAGCGCCACGGCAGGCGGCACGTAGGCAATCGCCGCGGCATCCAACCGGCGCGCGCTGGCGTTCGCGGCGAAGATACCAAGCACCAACATGAGCAGATACGAGAGCGTTCCGCCCAGCAGCGCGATCGAAGCGGGCAGATGCACGAACGCGAGCACGTGCGCGAGCGAGAATTGGTCGTTGCTGAACAGCTCCGCGCGCGCCTGTGAGGGTAGCGCCGACGTAAGGTAGGCTAGTGCGCCGTGCGGCGAGAGGGCCAAGACGCTGAGCGCGGCGCAAGCCAAGCCGATCCCGGCGAGCCAGGCGCGCGTGCCGGGACGCAGGATGAAGAGCGAAAGCGCAACCGGAAGCCCGAGGTGTGGCTCCACCGTTGCCGCTGCGGCGTAGACGGCGGCGAGCGCGTCGTCTCCGCGAAGCAGCGCCGCTCCACAGAGCGCGATGAAGAGCGTCGCGAGAGGCGGGATCTGGCCGAAGACCGCGGATGCCAGGACCGCAGAGAGCACGAGGGCCGAAGCGACGGCGCCGCTCGGAAGCTGCGAGACGCGCGCGACCGTCACGGCTAGCCAGGCGCAGGCCGCGAGGAGCACGCCGAACCATAGCCAGGCCGCGAGCCGGTACGGCAGTTCCGCGAGCAGCGCGAAGAGATCGAGGACGTACGGCGGCAGCGGAGCCGGCGTAACGTACTGCGCGGGCAGATCCGACCCGTGGGGCAGCGCGTGCTCGCACGAACGAAGCGGCTCGACGGCATACGGATCCGCGTGCTGCAGCAGCGCGCTCCCGGCGCAGTAGAAGGCCGGAAAATCATTCCCGGAGATCGGGACGCCATTCGTCCGAACCACACCGGCGGCGTGCTCGCTGACGATGAAGATGCACGCAGCCCAAAGGATCGCCGAAAGAATCGCACGCCCGTTTGCGGTCATGGAGGCATTGTAGCGGGGGCCGTCCCGGCGTCGCCACCGACCATCGACGGGCTGGAAACGGCCCACAAGACCCTACGTCATGGAGCATTTGGTCACGGGCCGTGGCTTGCGGGCTCCAGACCGACGAGGAAGATGGCTGCCGGTTGGCGGTAAGCAAAGGGCGTGTTCTTCGCCTCGTTTCGCGGCTATCGCGTTCCATGGATACCCGGCGACCTGATTGCCGGGCTCTTGCTGGCTGCGATCGCGATCCCCGAACAGATCGCAACGGCCCGGCTCGCGGGCATGCCTCCGGAGACGGGGCTGTACGCGTTCGCCGCCGGCACGATCGCCTTCGTCGCGCTCGGGAGGAATCGGTATCTCTCGGTCGGCGCCGACTCGACGATCGCGACGATCTTCGCGGTCACCCTCGCGGCGATGGTAGCTCCCGGCTCGCCCGAGTACGTGCTGCTCCTTGGGCTCATGGCGCTGATCGTCGGCGCCATGCTCGTCGCGGCGGGCATCGCTCGAGCCGAGTGGATCTCTGATCTGCTCTCGATCCCGGTGACCGTCGGCTTTCTCGCCGGAATCGCCGTGCAGATCGTCGTCTCCCAACTGCCGTCGCTGCTCGGCATCTCCGTCTCGCAGACGGCGGCGCTGCCGCGCATCGGCGAGATCGTGCGCGCGCTGCCGCAAACAAACCTCATCGCGCTTGCGCTGGGCGCGGGAGTACTTGCGATCATCTTCGGAGCCAGGCTCGTGAACCGCAAGCTTCCCGGCGCAATCTTTGCGCTGGCGGCAGCGGCGGCAGCCGTGGCGCTCCTCCATCTGGAGCGCGTGGTTCCCGTCGTGGGTGCGCTGCACTTCGGTTGGCCGCGCCTGCGCCTGCCGGTGCCGCACGATCTGCACGCCGAATCGATCCTTTCCCTGGCCGCCGTCGTCGCCGTCGTATGCGTGCTGCAGACGGTCACGACGCTTCGAACCTTCCGCTCTGAGAAGGGCATTGTCGACGTGAGCTCCGACGTTGCGGCGACCGGCGTGGGCTCGCTCTTGGCTGGACTTTTCGGAGCCTTTCCCGTCGATGCCAGCCCTCCCAGAACGGCAATCGTCGCCTCCGCCGGAGCGCGTTCGCAGTTCGCGGGAGTCGTCGCACTGCTCGGCGTCGCCCTCTTCGCGCTGATCGGCGCGCGCCTCACGGCCTTCGTCCCTCACGCCGCGCTCGCCGGCATCCTCATCTACATCGCGTGGGAGATCTTTCGCGTCGGCGAGATACGCCGGATCGCGCGCGAGAGCCGCCTCGAGATCGCGCTCGTCGTGTTGAGCGCCGTTCTCGTCGTCGCTTTGCGGATCAACGTGGGTATGATGCTGAGCATCCTGCTCTCGCTCTTCTACGGCGTCTACGTCATGCTGCGTCCGCCGTGCGTCGAGCTCGTGCACGTGCCGAACACGACGATCTGGTGGCCGCCGAAAGAAGCAGAAGAAGGAGAGCGCGAGAACGGCGTCGTCGTCTTCTCACCCGCGGCGCCGCTCTATTTCATGAACGCGCGGTATATCGCCGACCGTTTCGCGGCTGCAATCGCCGCCGCACCCGAACGCGTAGAGACGGTCGTGGTCGAGGGTAGCGGCGTATCCGACATCGACTATACCGGGGCCCACGTTTTCAAATCCATGCTGCGCAGACTGCACGACCGCGGCATTCGCATCGCGTTCGCACGCTTCTCGGACGAGCGCGCCCTGGCGGCGGCGCGGCGCGCGGGAATCGTCGAACTGATCGGCGAGGACCACGTCTTCAAGTCGGCGCAAGAGGCCGTCGAAGCTCTGGCCACGTGATCGTCGCAATCGTCGCCGTCGCTGCGATGCTCCTGGCCGGCACGCGTCCTAAGGGAACGCGCGAGTGGATGTGGGCTGCGTTGGGTGCGGCAATACTGCTGCTCGCCGGTTACGAGCCCTTCCTCGCGGCCGCACGTGCAGTAACGGAGCAGTGGAACGTCCTGCTTTTCATCCTCGGCTTGATGGCACTCTCCGCAGCTGCGGAGGAGAGCGGCGCCTTCGCGCTGGTCGCAGAGCTCGCCGTGCGGCGCGGCGGGGGCTCGCAGCGCCGCCTTTTCGTTCTGCTCTTCCTCGCCGGAGCGGCACTCACGACGCTGCTTTCGAACGACGCAACCGCCATCGTCTTCACGCCGATCGTGTACCGTGCGGTAACGAGTCGAGGAGCAGACGCCTTAGCGTTTCTCTTCGGCTGCACGTTCGTGGCGGATACGGCGTCTTTTGGCCTGCCTTTCGCCAACCCGGCAAACGTCATCGTCCTGCCGCGCCCGGACATCGTGCAGTACCTCATCCATCTGGCTGTGCCCGAGCTGTTCGCGGTCGCGATAAACCTCGCGCTGTTCGTCGTCCTCTTTCGCCGGCAGTTGAGCGGACGGTATGAGGTCGGCGTAACGCCGCAACCCAAGCCGGCTGCCGTGCGGACCCTCATCGCTGCATGCTGCACCGCGGGCGGTTACCTCGCCGCCCTCGCCTTCTCGGTGCCGCTTGGACCCGTCGCATTGCTTTGCGGACTCGCGGCGCTCGCGGTAGCGCGGGTCAGGCCGTCCGTCGCGGCGCGGCACGTGAGCTGGAGCACGTTCGTGTTGCTGGCAGCGTTGTTCGTCTTGCTCGACGCGCTCGATCGCGCCGGCTTTGCCGTGTGGGCGCTGCATGCGTTGGACGGCGTGGCGCGCTACGGCACGCTTGCGTCCACGGCCGCGGCCGCCGTGGGAGCAGCGCTGCTCGCAAACGTGGTCAACAATCTGCCCGTCGCCGTCGCCTCCGCTCACGTCGTCGTACTGGCGCCGCATCTCGCCTATCCGCTCATCGCCGGAACCGATCTCGGCCCGAACCTCACCCCGACAGGCTCGCTCGCCACGATTCTCTGGATGGCAGCGCTGCGAAGGCGCGGCGTCTTGGTGAGCCCGCTCGAATACCTGCGTCTGGGTGCAGTCGTCGTCCCTCCGATGCTGGCAACGACGATTCTCTGGCTTTGGCTGGTGCGATAAAGAAGAGAGCGCACGCGGGTCTTGCACCCGAGGCCCTTCAGCCGTATAATCACAAACAGATATTTGCGATAATACAAGGAGAAGGCTCTTGCCTGGAGCGCGCTCGGCCGAACGAGGTGATTCTACCGTCCTAACAGGCTTTCGCGAGTACCTGCTGCTTGAGAAGCGGCGCGGCGAGCGCACCGTCCGGGAGTACGAATCGGATCTGCAGCTCTTCGCGCGGTTCGTCGCGCCGAAGGCTCCCGTCGAGCAGACGCTGGTCGAGGCGACGGTTTCGAACGTGCGCCAGTTCCTGATGGACATGACACGGCGCGGTCTGAGTGCCGCCGCAGTACGGCGTCGCATCGCAGCACTCGGAGCGTTCTTCCGGTACGCCAAACGTGAAGGACTGCGCGATGACAACCCGACAACGGACGTAGGGAATATCAAGCTTCCGCGCCGTTTGCCCAAGGCGATATCGGTCAGGGATACCGAGCGCCTTCTCGCGACGAAGGCCGCGGCGGGAACGTCGGAGTTTCAACGCTTTCGTGACGTCGCTATACTCGAGCTCTTCTACGCCTCGGGGATCCGCAGGGCGGAGCTGGTCGGGATCGATCTGGCCGACGTCGACTTCGACCGCCGCACGATCCGCGTCGTGGGCAAGGGAAATAAGGAGCGCTACGTCTTTTTCAACGCCGCCGCCGCCGACGCGCTCAAACGTTACCTCGCGGTGCGCCCGCCGGCAAGTGACGGCGCGCTCTTCGTCAGCCGGCGGCATCGCCGTTTGAGCTATCCGCAGGTCGGCAACGTCTTTCGTCTCTTCGTTCACTTGAGCGGCCTGGAAGGGAAAATCACGCCTCACACGCTACGGCACTCCTTTGCGACGCATCTGCATCAGCGCGGCGTCGACATCATGACGATCAAGGAGCTTCTGGGGCACGATAGCGTGGCGACGACGCAGATCTATGCGAAGGTGACGCTTGAGCACATGCGCCAAGCGTACGACGAAGCGCATCCCCGCAGCAAGCCCAAACGCTCGCCACGATGACGGCGCGCCTTCTTCTTCCGCTGCTGCTGTGCGAAGCGCTCTTGGCAGGCTGCGCCTCGCAAAGCGCCTATGCGACCAGCGTCGGCGCCCTGCAGCCGCACGAGCGCATGATCGTGCGAATCGCCGGCGGCACCGTGAACGCCTACGCTCCGCGCATCGGCGCGCCAAGCGATCGTTTCACCGTGGAGGCCTTCGCGCAAGGCTCGTCGATGCCGGCGGCGCCGAAAATCCGCTCCATCCCGCACGGTATCGAGGTGGACGCGCCGGCGCTGGGATCGTTGCTCGTGCGCGTTCCCGAGGGCGTCGAACTCGTGGTCGTGTCGGCAGGCGGCGACGTCAACGTGACGGATATCACTGGCAGAGCTCGCGTCTCGCTCGTCTCCGGCACGGCCACGATGATGCTTCCCGGCTACGGAGAAGCCTCGGTCGCGCGGACCGGAACCATCGACGTGAAGATCGGCGCGCAGTCCTGGCCAGGAACGCTGCGCTTCTTCAACGCGCGCGGAGACGTCGATCTCTCCATCGAGGAAACCGCCGCCTTTCACGTGCGCCTGCATACCGATGACGGCACTATTTTCACGGATTTCAACTTGCGCGGCACGTCACGCGGGCGCAGCGAGACGATCGACGGCTCGGTCAATGGCGGCGCGAGGAGCAGCATCGACGTCGAGTGCCGACGCGGCGCAATCCGGCTATTACGCCTGGCGCCGCAGATCTAGCAGTGCCTGTTTCGACTTCACGAGGCGCACCATCGCGTCGTTGTAGGGCGTCGGTACGCCGACGCGTCGTCCGAAGGCCACGACTGCGCCGTTGATGTGATCGATCTCGCTCGGATGACCGGAGGCGAGGTCGAAGGCCATCGAGCTGCGTGCATCGGCACCCACCGCGATGACGTCAGTAACGTACTGCCACGGGTTGACGAACGGTAGGTTGATCTTCATCGCCGCTGCTACCGCAGCCGCCTCGTCCGCGAGCGCCTCGGCGAGGTGTGCGGCGTTCGCGTCCTTGGGAATCACGCCGGCGTCGCAATCGAGGATCGCAGAGAGCGCGTTGATCGCACAGTTCGCGACGAGCTTCCCCCAGAGGTGCGGGCGAATATCGTACGCGACGGCCGCCTGCAATCCGCTCGCGGTTAGGACCTCTGCGACGGTGCGCGATGCCGATGGGGAGGCCGACCCGACGACCGTGTTGCCGCGTCCGGAGGTGTGCACGATGCCCGGCGCGGTCGTGACGGCCGACTCCGTCGTTATGCCGAGGATGATCGGTACCGCGCCGCCGAGCGCGGTGCGAATCGCATCCTCGTTGCCGACGCCGTTCTGCAGCGAGACGATCGGCGTTACCGGATCGAGCTCGCCAGCGAACGGACGTAGCGCGCCCAGCGTATCGACGGCTTTCACGAAAAGAAACAGTATCTGCGAGCCGTAGAGCTCAGCGGCGCGCCGTGCAACGCTCACGCGGCGAGGTGCCTGGTCGTTGACCGCGAGCCCCTTGTGCTCGATCGCCGCGATCGTCGCGATATTTGCGTCGAGCATCGTAACGTCACATGTCTGCGCCAGGTGAAAGCCAAAAAGCGTTCCCATCGCACCCGCGCCGACGATTCCGACCTTGGGGCGCTGCTCCATCTTCTTCTTCTACCGGCTAGTAGCGGAACTGGATGCCGTAGTCGGTCCGCCGCTCGGGCTGATTGATCGCACGCTCTCCGATGAAGAGCTGCGCCCACGGCGTAACGTGGACGTCGCCGTAGAGGTCGAGCGTCGGCCGGCGAGGGTCGTAGAAGCGAGCCTCGAGCCCCGTCCCGTGCACGTCGTACTGCCCGAGAATGCCGAGGCGCGAGTAGAGCAAGCCGCCGCCGACGCGCAGATCAGGTGCGACGCGATGCAACGCCGCTAGGTTCCAGGTCGTCGCGTGCCCGATGTCGTTCGCTCCGAACATGACGCTCGTGCTCCCGTTCGGCAGCAGGATGGCGTTGAGGTCGGTCTGCGGGCCGCGATCCGCGGAGAAAAGCGGCGACGGACAGCAGACGCGCTGCGGATCGAGCTCGCCCACGCGCAGTTGCAGCTCTAGGAGTGGTCGCGCGAGGCCGGCGAGCGCGCCGCCCATCGAGAGCCGCTGCGAGCGCTCGAGCGGATGCGGCGAGAACTGCGGCTGAGGCACACCCGCGGGTGGAGGGGTGGCGTCTCGCTCGACGCCCTAGACGTGGCTCCGTCCGCCGAGCCGTCCGAGCCGAGACGCTGCACGCTGCAGCGTTGCAGCGCGCTTGGCGATGGTTT
>VFSW01006610.1_pt1 | contig 17004 bp, 13 predicted proteins | sample 5358111 | NCBI WGS metagenome assembly VFSW01 (sample SAMN11554181, study PRJNA540505) | mine drainage metagenome | isolation source: sediment from site ElyBrook_90M | place: USA: Ely Copper Mine, Vershire, VT | collected 2017
TCGGCGCACTGCTCGCGGCGCTGCGCGCCGAGTTGCTTGCAATCCTCGCACCGTGCGCTCGGCCGCTGGTGATCGATCCGGCCGTGAAGCCCTTCGTGATTCTGGTGGTCGGCATCAACGGGGCCGGCAAGACCACCACCATCGGCAAGCTCGCCCATGCTTTGCGCGCCGAGGGCCGCAGCGTCCTGCTGGCGGCGGGCGACACCTTTCGCGCGGCCGCTCGCGAGCAGCTCGAGTCCTGGGCCGAACGCAACGACGTGCCCATGGTCGCCCAACAGTCGGGCGCCGAGCCCGCGGCCGTGATCTTCGATGCCCTGCAGGCGGCGCGGGCCCGCCGGACCGACGTGTTGATCGCCGACACCGCCGGACGGCTGCACACGCAGGCGCACCTCATGGAGGAGTTGAAAAAGGTCAAGCGCGTGCTCGGGCGGGCGGATCCGGGCTCACCCCACGAGGTGCTGCTGGTTCTCGACGGCAACATCGGCCAAAACGCCGTTGCGCAGGCCGAGGAGTTTCACAGGGGTCTCGGCGTGACCGGCCTGGTGATCACCAAGCTCGACGGCACGGCGAAGGGCGGCGTCGTGCTCGCGATCGCCCAAAAGCTCCAGTTGCCGATCCGTTTCGTCGGCATCGGCGAGCAGACCGAGGACTTCGGCGTATTCGATGCCGATGAATTCGTCGCGGCACTGCTGAAGAGCGCACCGGGCGGATCGGCCTCGTGATCCGCTTCGAGCAGGTGCACAAGCGTTATCCGAACGGGCGTGAGGCGCTCGCGGGCGTCTCCTTCGACATCGCCGCCGGCGAGCTCGTCTTTCTCACCGGACATTCCGGTGCCGGCAAGAGCAGCATTCTCAAGCTGATCGCCCTGATCGAGCGGCCGACCCGCGGTCAGGTGCTGGTCGACCGGCAGAACACCGCGGGCGTCAAACCACGAGCCATTCCGGCCTTTCGCCGCGACCTGGGTGTGGTCTTTCAGGATCACAAGCTGTTGCACGATCGTAAGGTGGCCGACAACGTGGCGCTGCCCCTGATCATCGCCGGGATGCCGCGCCGGGAGATCGACAAGCGGGTGCGCGCCGCGCTGGACCAGGTCGGCCTGCTCGGCAAGGAACGCAACCGCCCGCTCGAGCTCTCCACCGGCGAGCAGCAGCGCGTCGGTATCGCGCGCGCCGTGGTGGCCAAGCCCAAACTGCTGATCGCGGACGAGCCTACCGGCAATCTCGATCCGCAGCTCGCCCTCGAGATCATGCTGCTGTTCAAACGATTCAACGATGTCGGCGTGACCGTGGTGATCGCCACGCACGACGTACACCTGCTCGAGCGGTTCGCGGCGCGGCGCATCGTGCTCGACCAGGGTCGCGTGGCCGCGTGAGCCGCACCAACGCTTACTTTTCCCGGCATGCGCAGACCCTGGTCGGATCTCTGGGGCGGCTCGCGCAACAGCCGTTCGCCACCTTCATGACCATGGCGGTAATCGCCGCGGCGCTCGCGCTGCCCTTGCTGCTCGACCTGGTATTGATCAATGCGCGCGCCGTCAGCCAGGACTGGAACCAGGCCTTCGATGTGTCGGTATATCTGGACAAAAAGGTCGACGAGGGCCGCAGACTGTCGCTTGTCCGGCAGCTTCGGGCACGGCCAGACGTGGCGGCGGTGCAACTGATCACCGCGGATCAGGCGCTCGCGGCCTTCCGCGCGGCCTCCGGCTTTGGTACCGCACTGGATGCGCTCACCGACAATCCGCTGCCGGACACCTTGATCGTGACGCCATCCCTGGCGGCCAGCACGCCGGCCGGCACGGCGGCCTTGCGAACCGCGATCGCCGCTCTGCCGAACGTCGAGGCCGTGCAACTCGACACCGACTGGGTGAGAAGACTGCTGGCCATGCTCGAAGTCCTTCGCCGAGTGGTGCAACTCACGGCGGGGCTGCTCGGCGCGGCCGTGGTGCTGGTCGTGGGCAACACCATCCGGCTCGACATCGCCAGCCGGCGAACCGAGATCGAGGTGATGAAGCTGGTGGGCGCCACCGATGGCTTCGCGCGCCGACCGTTCCTGTATGCCGCGCTCTGGTACGGTCTCGGCGGCGGCGCGCTGGCATTGGGAATGGTGGTCCTCGCCACCCGGCTGCTCGCGGCGCCGGTCGAGCACCTGGCGGCGGCCTATGCCAGCCCGTTCCGGCTCCATGGGTTGGGACTCGATGCCGCCGCCGAAGTGCTCGCGCTCGCAGTCGCCGCCAGCTGGCTGGGATCTTGGGTAGTTGCGACACATCATATTCGCGCCATCGATCCCACCTGAATATCATGGTAACTATATGTATTTGAATGATTTTCTGTATTTCTCTGAATTGAACTTGTGCCTCCTTTAGCACTCCAAGTCACAGACTGCTATGATTCCAACCCTGCCGCTTGGGAGGTTTGATCGATGACTGCCGCCTTAGTCGCCAAACAGACCGGAATGGTGCTTGCCGGGCCCGTGGGGAGCCTGGACGCGTACATTGACCGGGTCTCGCAAATTCCAGTGCTGTCGAGGGAAGACGAGGACGCGCTCGCGACCCGTTTCCGCGGCGAAAGCGACCTCGACGCCGCCCGCCAGCTGGTTCTTTCGCACCTGCGCTTCGTGGTGCACATCGCTCGCGGCTACCTGGGCTACGGTCTGCCCATGGGCGATCTGGTCCAGGAAGGCAATGTCGGCTTGATGAAGGCCGTGAAGCGCTTCGACCCGACGGTGGGGGTGCGCCTGGTGTCCTTCGCCGTGCACTGGATTCGCGCCGAGATACACGAGTACGTGCTGCGCAATTGGCGCCTGGTGAAGGTGGCCACCACCAAGTCGCAGCGCAAGCTGTTCTTCAACCTGCGCCGTATGAAGAAGAACCTCACCTGGCTGTCCGAAGAGGAGACCCGCGCGGTGGCGCGCGACCTCGGGGTCGAGGTGCGCGACGTGCGCGAAATGGAGCAGCGGCTCGCCGCTCGCGACATGTCCTTCGATCCGGCCCCGGACCACGACGACGAGGAGTCCTACTCCCCGGCCCTGTACCTCCCGGCGAACAATGCCGATCCGGCCGTCGAGGTGGAGCGCGAGGAGTGGCAGGAGGACTCGAGCGATCGGCTCCAGGTGGCGCTCAAGAAGCTCGACGAGCGCAGCCGCAACATCCTCAAGCGCCGCTGGATGACCGACCAAAAGGCGACCTTGCACGAATTGGCCGCCGAGTACGGCATCTCGGCCGAGCGGGTGCGGCAGGTCGAGACCAACGCCATCGTCAAGCTAAAGGCGCTGATGGTACCGGCCTGAGCGGCGCCGGCCGATTGGCCGGCTAGCGCATCCTGGCGGGGCCGGGGCACAGCGCCCGCGCCAGCCAGCTCGCCCCGCAGGCCGGATCGGCCGCCGAACCCGGCTTTTCTTTGCTCGGCGGCGGGCTCTGCGCCCAGAATGATTCGGCGAGGTGCCGCTGCAGGGCATGCCAGGGCAGGCTCCAAATCTCGAAAATGTCGTTCATCGCGTCGTTCATCGCGGACTCATGCGGCTTGGCCTACTTGAATTGAGAGCGCGGCGGCGCGGATTTGTTCCCGCAATGTGAGCCAATCGATCAACCGCAGGTGTCCGTTCGAGTCCTCGACCAGCGACGTGCAGCTCTCCACCCAGTCGCCGTCGTTGCAGTAGAGCACTCCACCGATGTCGCGAATCTCCGCCCGATGGATGTGCCCGCAGATCACCGCGTCCACGCCGGCCCGGCGCGCCGCCGCCGCCACGGCATCCTCGAAACTGCCGATGTATTGCATGGCGCTCTTCGCCTTGCTCTTGAGGTAGGACGACAGCGACCAGTGCCCGAGACCGAACAGCTGGCGCACGCGGTTCACGTGGGGATTGATCGCGAGCAGGCCGTCGTACAACCCGCTGCCGAGCCGCGCGAGCCACGGACTGCACTTCACCACGCTGTCGAATTCGTCGCCGTGCAGCACCAGCATGCGACGTCCATCGGCGCCGCGATGAATGTACTGACGATGGATCTCGAGGTTGCCGAACACGGCGCCGTCGAATTCGCGGAACACCTCGTCATGATTGCCCGGCACGAACACCACTTTGGTGCCGCGCTTCGACTTGCCAAGGATGGTGCGCAGCACGTTGTTGTGCGATTGCGGCCAGAAAAGGGTCTTCTTCATGCTCCATACGTCGATGATGTCGCCCACCAGACACAGGCAGTCCATCTCGACGTGATGCAGGAACTCGAGCAGCAGGTCGGCACGGCAGCCCCGGAATCCGAGATGGATGTCCGAGATGAACACCGTGCGCACCCGAAGGCCGGACGAGGCGCTTCGCTCGATCATTCATCCTCCGCCGTTGCCGTACCTTGCATCGCACGATGACGACGGCTTGTGACGGCGGGATGACTCGCGCGAGAAGCTTTGCTGACAGCTGAAGCCGGGGCCGCCCCGTGCCCGGGTTCGCGGCGCTCAGCGCAGGCCGAGATACTCGAGAATCCCCTGCGCGGCTTCGCGCCCCTCGAACACCGCGGTGACCACGAGGTCCGAGCCGCGCACCATGTCGCCGCCGGCGAATACCCGAGGGTTGCCGGTCTGGAAGCGCCGGCGCGGCCCCGTTGCGACCCGCACCCGGCCGTTGGCGTGCAGGGCGATTCCCTCTCTCGCGAACCAGTCGGCCGGACTCGGCAGGAAACCGAAGGCGACGATCACGGCGTCCGCCGCAATGGTCTGCTCGGTTCCGGGGATCGCCTCCGGCACTCGCCGGCCGCGCGGCCCGGGGGCTCCGAGCCGGGTCTCGACCAGCTTCACCCCCTCGACCCGGTCGGTGCCGACGATCTCGACGGGCTGTCGGTTGAACAGGAAGGTGACCCCCTCCTCCCTGCTGTTCTTGTAGTCGCGGCGCGAACCCGGCATGTTCTCCTCGTCGCGCCGATAGGTGCAGGTGACGCTGGTCGCACCCTGCCGCACGGCCGTGCGATTGCAGTCCATGCCGGTGTCGCCGCCGCCCAGAACCACCACCTGCTTGCCGCGCAGGTCGATGAAGCCGTGCGGGTCGCTCTGCAGCTTGAGCTCGCGGTTCACGTTCGAGATGAGGTAGGGCAGCGCCTCGTACACGCCGGGCAGGTCCTCGCCGGTGAAGCCGCCCTTCACGTACCGATAGGTGCCCATACCCAGGAATACCGCATCGAATTGCGCAAGCAGCTCCTCGAAGGCGATGTCCGCGCCCACCTCCACTCCCAGTCGAAACTCGACCCCCATGCCCTCCATGATCTCGTGCCGCTTGTCAACCACCTCTTTCTCGAGCTTGAAAGGCGGAATGCCGAAGGTGAGCAGGCCGCCGATCCGCGGGTAGCGATCGAACACCACCGGTGCGACCCCATTGCGTGCGAGCACGTCGGCGCAGGCGAGCCCCGCCGGACCCGCGCCCACCACCGCGACGCGCTTGCCCGTGCTTACCACCGCCGACAGGTCGGGCTTCCACACCTGCTTCAGGGCCTCGGCGGTGCTGTACTTCGCGATCGAGCCGATGCTCACGGCGCCGATGCCGTCGTTCAGGGTGCAGGCGCCCTCGCAGAGCCTGTCCTGCGGGCAGATCCGTCCGCACATCTCCGGCAGAGAATTCGTCTGATGCGACAGTTCCGCCGCCTCGAACAGCTTGCCGTCGTTGACCAGTGCCAGCCAATTCGGTATGTAGTTGTGTACCGGGCACTTCCACTCGCAGAACGGATTGCCGCAGTCGAGGCATCGGCCTGCCTGCTGCGCGGCCTCCTCGGGTCGGTACGAGGAGTAGATCTCGCTAAACTCCCTAACAATAATATAAAACGGCAGCTTCTCCGGATCCTTGCGCGGCACCTCGATGAACTGCAGATTCTTGTCGGCCATGATGTCGGGCACCGCCGGCTTACGCCGCCCGGCGCAGATTGACCAGCAGGGAATCGATCGCCGCCGCCTTGGGCTTCACGACCCAGAACTTGCCGATGTAGCTGCGCAAGTCGTTCAGCAGCTGCGCGCCCCAGACGCTGCCCGTGGCCTCCACGTGCTGCTCGATCAGTCCCCGCAGGTGCTGTACGTGCGCCCCCATGCCCTCGGGGGAGACCCGATGGATGTCGATCAGCTCATGATTGTAGCGGTCGACGAAATCGCGCTCCATGTCGAGCACGTACGCGAACCCGCCGGTGAACCCGGCGCCGAAGTTCACGCCCGTGCGCCCGAGCACGCACACCACACCGCCCGTCATGTACTCGCAGCAGTGATCCCCCGTCCCTTCCACCACGGCGCGCGCGCCGGAGTTCCTGACGGCGAACCGTTCGCCGGCCGTGCCGGCGGCGAACAGCTCGCCGGCGGTGGCCCCATACAGGCAGGTGTTGCCCATGATGATGGTGTCGCGCGCCGTGTAAGTCGAACCCACCGGCGGGCGCAGCACGATGCGCCCCCCCGCCATGCCCTTGCCGACGTAATCGTTGGCCTCGCCCTCGAGGATCAGATGCAGGCCGCCGGCGTTCCATACCCCGAAGCTCTGGCCGACGGAGCCCCGCAGGCTCACCCGCAGCGGCGCCGCGCTCATGCCGTTGTTGCCCCAATGCTTGGCGATCTCGCCCGAGACGCGCGCGCCGATCGAACGGTGGAAATTGCTCACCGAGTAGGCGAAGGCTCCGCCGGAGCGCGTGGCGATGGCCTCACGCATGTCCGACCACATGGTTTCGGCCAGATGACCCTTGTCGAAAGGGTGGTTGCGCGGATCGATGCAGTATTGAGGCTGATCCGACACCAGTCCGGCGTTGGCGAGCACCGGCGTGAGATCGAGCTTGCGCTGCTTGGGTGTCTCACCGGGCTTCGGTCGCAGCAGATCCGTGCGGCCGATGATCTCGGCCAGGGAGCGCACGCCGAGCGCCGCCATGATCTCGCGGCACTCCTCGGCCACGAACTTGAAGTAATTGACCACCATTTCGGGCAACCCAACGAAGTACTTGCTGCGTAGTACGTTGTGCTGGGTGGCGACGCCGGTGGCGCAGTTGTTGAGATGGCAGATACGCAGGTACTTGCAGCCGAGCGCGATCATCGGCGCGGTGCCGAATCCGAAGCTCTCCGCCCCGATCAGCGCGGCCTTGACGACGTCGAGCCCGGTCTTCAGGCCGCCGTCGGTTTGCAGGCGCACCCGATGGCGCAACTCGTTGATACGCAGAGTCTGGTGGGTTTCGGCCAAACCGAGCTCCCAGGGCGTGCCCGCGTACTTGATCGAAGACAGGGGGCTCGCGCCCGTGCCCCCGTCGTAGCCGCTGATGGTGATCAGATCCGCGTACGCCTTCGCCACTCCCGCCGCGACCGTACCCACTCCCGGCTCGGCCACCAGCTTCACCGACACCAGCGCCGACGGATTCACCTGCTTGAGATCGAAGATGAGCTGCGCCAGATCTTCGATCGAGTAGATGTCGTGATGCGGAGGCGGCGAGATCAGGCCCACCCCCGGACGCGCGAACCGCAGCCGCGCGATCATCTCGTTGACCTTGTGGCCGGGAAGCTGTCCGCCCTCGCCGGGCTTGGCCCCCTGCGCGATCTTGATCTGCAGCACCTCGGCGTTGATCAGGTACTCCGGCGTCACCCCGAAACGACCCGAGGCAACCTGCTTGATCTTCGAGTTCTTCTCGGTGCCGTAGCGCACCGGATCCTCGCCTCCCTCGCCGGAATTGGAGCGGGCTCCGAGACGGTTCATGGCGATGGCGAGCGCTTCATGCGCTTCGGGCGAGAGGGCGCCCAGCGACATGCCGGCGCTGTCGAAACGCGCGAGTATCGCGCTCACCGGCTCCACCTCCGCGAGCGGTACCGGCGCGCCGGCGGTTTTCAAGTCGAGCAGGTCCCGGATGCAGGACACCGGCCGCTCGTTGACCAGCGCGGCGAACTGCTTGTAGCGCCCGTAATCCCCCGTCAACACCGCGGCCTGCAGCATCGCCACCACGTCCGGGTTGTACATGTGGTACTCGCCGTCATGCATGTACTTGAGCAGGCCGCCCTGCTCGACGCGCTCGGTTGGATTCCAGGCGCGCCGCGCCAAATGCAGCGCGTCCAACCGCAGGTCGTCGAAGTCCGCGCCCTTGATGCGGCTGTCCGATCCCTCGAAGCACAGCTCGACGACTTCCTCGGCGAGGCCGACGATCTCGAACAGCTGCGCGCTGCGATAGCTCGCAATGGTCGAGATCCCCATCTTTGACATGATCTTGAACAGACCCTTGCGGATGCCCCGCCGGTAGCTGCGACCGAGCTCCTGACGCGTGTCGGCATCCATCTTGAGGATGCCCTTGCGCGTCAAGTCGAACAGCGTCTGGTAAGCGAGGTAGGGGTACACGGCGGTCGCGCCGTGGCCAATCAGGCAGGCGAAATGGTGCGCATCGCGCGCAGTGCCGGTCTCGACCAGGATGTTGCACTTGCAGCGCAGCCCCGTCTTCACCAGGCGATGGTGCACGGCGCCGGTGGCGAGCAGCGCGTGGATCGGCACCTTACCCTTGACCAGGTAGCGATCCGAGAGCAGCAGCACGACCTTGCCCGCGCGCACCGCCGCCTCCGCCCGGTCGCACACGGCCAGGATCGCGGACTTCAGATCGAGGCTCTCCTCGAACTGCAGATCGATGAAGGCGTGCGGCACCCCCGAGTCCTCGAGCGCCATGATCTGCCGCAGCTTGCGCTGCGAAAGGATGGGCGAGGACAGGACGATCTGCTCGGCGTGCTGCGGCGCCGGCACGAAGATATTGGCCTCCGCGCCGATCTGGGTCTGCAGCGACATGACCACGCTCTCGCGCAGGCTGTCGATGGGAGGATTGGTGACCTGCGCGAACTGCTGGCGAAAATAGTCGTAGAGAGAGCGCACCTTCTTCGACATCACCGGCATCGGCGTGTCATCGCCCATCGAGCCGACCGCCTCGCTCTCGTCCTCCGCGAGCACGCGGATGATCTCGTCGCGCTCCTCGGCCGACACGTTGTACATCTTCTGGAAGACGGCGAGCGTGTCGCGGTCGAAAGGCTCGGCCGCCAGGCGCGGGTCGATCAGATCGGTCTGCAGATATCGCACGCCCTTCTTCAGCCACACCTTGTACGGATGCCGGCTCTTCAGCAGATCGTCCACCTGCCGGGTGTCCATGAGCTCCGCGGTTTGCAGGTCGAGCGCGAGAATCTCGCCGGGCCCGAGCTTGCCCTTGCGCACCACGTCCTCCGGCCGGTAGTCCCACACTCCCGCCTCCGAGGCGATGGTGATGTGGCGGTCGCGAGTGATCACCCAGCGCGCCGGACGCAGGCCGTTGCGGTCGAGCGTGCAGCACGCATACCGGCCGTCGGTGAGCACGATGCCCGCCGGGCCGTCCCAAGGCTCCATGTGAGTGGCGTAGTACTCGTAGAACGCCTTCAAGTCCGGATCGATCATGTCCACCGACTGCCATGCCGGCGGCACCAGCATGCGCATCGCGTGCATCGGATCGAGACCGCCGACCAGCAGCAGCTCCAGCATGTTGTCGAGCGACTGCGAGTCGGAGCCGGTCAGCGACACCACCGGCAGGATGTCGGACAGATCGGGCAGCACGGGCGAGCGAAACAACGGACCGCGCGCCACCGCCCAGCTGCGGTTGCCCTGTACGGTGTTGATCTCGCCGTTGTGCGCCAGATAGCGGTAGGGATGCGCAAGCCGCCACTGCGGCAGCGTGTTGGTCGAGAAACGCTGATGGAACACCACCACCGACGCTTCCATGAGCGGATCGCGCAGGTCCGGATAGAACTGCGTCAGGAACTGCGGCATCACCATGCCCTTGTAGACGATGGTGCTCGCGGACAGCGAGGGCAGGTAGAAGACCGGATCCGTTCCCTCCAGACGCTTCTCCGCACGCCGCCGCGCGAGGTACAGCTTGCGGTTCAGCGTCGCCTCATCGAGATCGCGGCTCGCATTGACGAACACCTGCTCGATCACCGGCAGGGTCTTCAGCGCCTCGGCCCCGCAGGCCGAGAGGTCGGTCGGCAGCACCCGAAATCCGGCCACCTGCAACTCTTCCCGCTCGATCTCCGCGGTCAGCGTCCGGCGTGCCGCCTCGGCGAGCGCCGCATCGCGGCTCAGGAACACGAGGCCCGCCGCAAACTGCGGCGCCAGGGCCAATCCGCTCTGCGCGGCCGCGGCCCGCAAAAACCGCGTGGGCATCTTGATCAGCAAACCGCATCCGTCGCCGGTTTTGCCGTCGGCTGCGATGGCGCCGCGATGGGTGAGCCGGTTTAAGGAACTGATGGCCGTCTCGATCACCCAATGACTCGCCCGATCGTCGAGATTCGCGATCAACCCGAAACCGCAGGAGTCGCGTTCGTAAGCCGCGCGATACAGTCCCCAATCCGCCGCGCGCGGGTCGAGGCCTGCGAGGCGGGCCGCCTCGGCCGTCAGATGTTGATTTGACATAACTTGCCCGCACGGTGGCAGACCCCGCGGCCCATTCCGCAGAGTCTTGCAAAAACAACGACTTGGCCGAACTTAAGCGCCTTTTGGGGCAGGCGCCCTCGAGGGGAACAAGGCCGCCACCCTCACATGGTGTGCTGTCGATAATACCTAGGCGGCGAGACTCGTCAACCGGCGATATAGCGTTCGAGCTGCTCGATGTGCGCGCTCTGCTCCTGGATCACCGCCTTCACCAGATCGCCGATCGAGAGCATGCCCACCACCCGCCCGGCATCCACCACGGGCAGGTGCCGAAAGCGCCGCACAGTCATGACCTCCATGCAGTGATGTACCGTATCCGCCGGCGACACCGTCACCGCCGGGGAGGTCATGATCTCGCTCACCAGCGTATCCTGCGAGGAGCGATTCTTGAGGATCACCTTGCGGGCGTAATCGCGCTCGGAAATGATGCCGAGCAGCGTGCTTTCGCGCATGACCAGCAATGCGCCGACATGGCGCTCGGCCATGACCTCGATCGCGCGGCGCACCGAATCGACGGGCGCCACGTGAAAGACCTGGTCCCCCTTGTCCCGCAGCAGTTGACTGACGGTCAGCATGCCTTTACTCCTCGCCAAGGGCCGAGCGGCTCGGCCAACCTCTGTCGGGTAATTCCGTCGAGAACTATACTCCTGCCGGACCGAGCCACCAAAGCGGCCAACGTCCTTGGTGCTGTGCGAAAATCTGCGGCGCCATGATCCTGCCGCCCAATGACCCGCCCCAGGCAGCCGCCCGACCTCGGCGTATCGCCGCGACGCACGGCGAGCGCATCGATCCGTACTATTGGCTGCGCGACGACGAGCGACGCGATCCCGAGGTGCTCGCCTACCTCGCCGCCGAGAACGCCTACAAGGAGCGCTGCCTCGCGCCGTTCAAGCAGCTCGAGGACGCGCTCTACGCCGAGATCATCGCCCGCCTGAAGCCCGATGACTCCACCGTCCCGTATTTCGAGCGCGGCTTCTGGTACTACGCGCGTTACGAATCCGGCAAGGAGCACCCGATCTACGCGCGCCGCGAAGGCGGCATGACGGCCGCGGAGCAGATCGTGCTCGATGTCAACGAACACGCAGCCGGCCACGGGTACTACCAGATCGGCTCGCTCGAGGTGTCGCGCAACGGCGAGTGGCTCGCCTTTTCGGAGGACAGCGTCGGCCGGCGCCAGTACGCCCTGCGGTTCAAGAATCTGCGCACAGGCGCGCTGCTCGCCGAGCGCATCGACAACCTCGAGCCCGGGGTCGCCTGGGCGAACGATGACGCCACCGTGCTGTACGTCCAGAAGGACGCGCAGACCCTTCTGGGCTTGTACGTCAAGAGGCATCGCCTGGGCGATGACCCCGCGCTCGACCCCCTGATCTTCGAGCAGACCGACCCGAGCTTCTACACCGAGGTGTCGAAGTCCAAGTCGCAAAGATTCATTTTCCTGCACATGGAAAACACGGTGAGCTCCGAATGGCATTTCGCCGCCGCCGACGACCCCGCCCTGGCGTTCAAAGTCTTCCTGCCGCGCGAGCGCGACCACGAATACCAGATCGAGGACTTGGGCGAGCGCTTCATCGTGCGCACCAACTGGCAGGCGCGCAACTTTCGCTTGATGCATCTGCCCATCGACGCGGCCGGCACCCGCACAGGCTGGCGCGATCTGGTGCCGCATCGGCACGACACCTTGATCGAGGAGTTCGAGGTGTTCGAGCGGTTTCTCGCCGTCGCCGTGCGCCATGGCGCGCTCGCCAAGATCGCAATCCACCCGCTGGTGCCCGGTATCGAGCCGCGCTTCATCGCCAGCGACGAACCGGCCTATACCACCGCGATCTCCATGAATCCGGCGCTCGACGGCGAGATCCTGCGCTACGCCTATTCGTCGCTGACCACTCCCACGACGATCTACGACTACGACGTGCGTACCGGCGAGCGCACGCTGCTGAAGCGCGAGGAGGTGCTGGGGGGATTCGATCCGGCGGATTATCGCACCGAACTGCTGTTCGCCCCGGCACGCGACGGCGCCCGCATTCCGGTCTCGCTGCTCTATCGCCGCGACTTTCGCCGCGACGGCAGCGCACCGCTCCTGCAGTACGCCTACGGAGCCTACGGTCTGTCGATGGACCCGAGCTTCTCGTCCCCTCGCCTGAGCCTGGTCGATCGCGGCATGGTATACGCCATTGCGCACGTGCGCGGCGGCCAGGAGATGGGACGCGCCTGGTACGACGAGGGGCGGCTTCTCAACAAGAAGAATTCCTTCACCGATTTCGTCGACGTCACCCGCCACCTGGTCGCCATCGGGGTTGCGGCCCGCGATCGCGTCTTCGCCATGGGCGGCAGTGCCGGCGGCCTGCTGATGGGAGCGGTCGCCAATGGCAGTCCCGGCGACTACCGCGGCATGATCGCCCAGGTGCCGTTCGTCGACGTGCTCACCACCATGCTCGACGACAGCATCCCGCTCACCACCAACGAATACGACGAGTGGGGCGATCCTGCGGACGCCCGCTACTACGAGTACCTGGGATCCTATTCGCCATACGACAACGTGCGCGCGCAGGACTACCCGGCAATGCTGGTGACCACCGGGCTATGGGACAGCCAGGTGCAGTACTACGAGCCGGCCAAGTGGGTCGCGAAGCTGCGCTCGCTCAAGACCGACCGGCAACCGCTGCTGCTGCACGTCGAGATGGAAGCAGGCCACGGCGGCCGGGTGGGCCGGTTTCAGCGCCACCGCGAAACCGCCCTGGAGTTCGCCTTCCTGCTCGGTCTGCTCAGCGATGGGTCGGCCGGATGACGAGGCAGGACTGCGACTTGGCGCGCAACGATCGGCAGATCTGCTGTGCCCGCGCATCGCGCAGACCCGTCGCCTGCAATCGGTAGAGGGTGCCGGAGGCCGATTTGGTCGGCGCCACCGTCGACGTCAGGCCGGAGAGCAATTTTGGATAACGCCGCACCAGCACCGTCCAGCGGCGATGCGCCGCTGCGGCTCCGGACTTGAAGGCGCCGAGCTGCACGGCGTAACCGCCCGCAGCCGAATCGGTGGCGGCCTTGCCGGCAGCGGCCGGAGTGCCCGCCGGCGCCTTCTTGGCGGCCCCCCGCCCCCCCGAGGGGGGCGCCCCCGGGGGCGGGGGGCCCGGCCGGGGGGCGCCCCCAGCACCGGGGGGATGCGCCAGGGTGAAGTTCTCTATCCGGATCCTTGCCTCCTCGCTCCACTTTCCCTCCGGATACTGCTTCAAGAAGGCCTGATAGGCCTCGGCAGTGTCCAGGTCGCGCGCCCTCTGCCAGTCTCGCTCCTCGTTCAACTCTCTGAGCCGCGCCTGAGCCTGTCCGCTGAACTCGCCCGCGGGATACTTCTTCAGGAACTGCTCGTAGGAGTCCGTGGAGTTGGCGGCCCGCGCCTTCTGCCAATCGCTTTGCTGGCCGTTGCACCCGCCGAGGCCAAGACCGATGATCAGCAGCACACCGGGCAGGATGATGTCTTTCCGCATTGTCACGCTCGAGGGAAGTTGCGCTCGGCGGACATTCTACTTCGATTCGACGGCCTGTGTCGGGGCCGCCAAGCGCGTCACACCGGGGCGGCTCCGGATGGTGTAACAAGAGATCATGAGCGTACCCAAGCGTCGATTCCTGGAAACCGGCTCGAGCGCTCCGACCTTCATCGGCGCGGATACGACCATCGTCGGCAATGTGCGGGGTCGCGGCCATTTCGTGGTTTCCGGAACGGTGCAAGGCGACGGCGACCTGGAAGGCGGACTGAATCTCGCGGCGACCGGTACCTGGCGCGGCAATGTGCGCGCCATACAGGCGGTCGTCGCCTGCTCCGTGGTCGGCAGCCTCAGCGTTCGTGAAAAGCTCGAGATCGGCTACTCGGCCGTGATTCGTGGCAAGGTGACGGCACGCACCGTCGCGATCGCCAAGGGCGCCATAGTCGACGGCGAGATCGAGGTAACCTCGGGGTCGCCGGTCGTGCAATTCGAGGAGAAGCGCGAAGCCGAATGAGTCGCGGCGGCGGCCGCGCCTGCCGGGCGCGCTGTTCGCGATTGGCGACAGTACGGACGCTCGCGCGCGATCGCGCATCATCGGATCATGAGGAACATGACATGAACACGATCGGGAGGACGGCGCGGGAGTTCGCCGTCGCCGCGGCCCTGGTCGCGACCCTGCTCGCGCCCGCGCGCGGCGCGCGAGCCGACGCCGACTACCAGAGTCCCACCGAAGATCGGGTACGCGTCTCGCTCGGCGTAATGCGTGTTTCGAACTCGACGAATTTGCGCCTCGATCCGGCCGCCACGCTCGACGGCGGAACGTATATCAACGCCGCGAGCGCGCTCGGACTGGATGGCGCGGATATCGCGGTGAAATTCCAGGCCGTGCTGCGCGTCGAGGAGCGGCATCGGCTGTTCTTCGACTACTTTTCACTGGACCGCACCGGTGACTCGACGATCGGTGCCGCGCCCATCGTCTTTCACAACGTCACGCTCCAGCCCGGCGATCCCGCACAATCTCAACTGAGTTTGCGCATGCTCGGCATCGCCTACGGATATTCCTTCTGGCACAACGAGAAACTGGAGATCGCCGGCACTTTCGGAATCGAGGACACCGAGGTCTCGGCGCAGGTGAAGGTGCAATCGGCGACCCGTCATGTGTACGACAGCGAGAATCAGGCCGGTCCGCTGCCGCTGCCGGGAATCGATGCCACGTGGTCTCTGAGCAGGCGTTTTTATCTGGACGCTCGCGCCCAATACATCGATGCGCGAGTCATGGGATTGACCGGTTCGCTCGGCATCTACGAGTTCAATGCCCTGTATCGGCTGCGCCCGAACGTCTCTTTCGCCGTCGGCTACCAGGATCTCAAGGCCTATGTCGACAAGCAGGAAGGGGCGCAAACCGGCCGGTTCGACTTCAGCACCAAAGGCCCCGAGCTGTTCGTGCGCGTCGCGTTCTGATCGCCCGGCGCGGTCAGTGCGGGCCCGCCGGCTCCGCCACGAACTCCACCCGATTGTTGGCGGCCGCCGCGCGGTTCCAATCGCCGGCGGTGAGCGAGTCGGTGCGCTGCGGATACGGCTGAATCGGGCGGGTGGCACCCCCGTTGTCGAGCGTCACCGAGATGGCGCCGGAAGTCCGCTGGCGCACGCTCGCCACGAGATTGGCGAAGGCGAGCGACTGGCGCAGCTGCCCCGGCGAGGAATCGTCGAAGGGATTGCCGATCAGGTCGCATCTGCCCACCGGCAGAGCCGCGCTCGCGACGGCGTAACCGTCGGTGGGATTGCCGCTGAGACAAAAAAGGCCGGCAAAGTGCGTGACCTTCACCGCACCACGGAAATTTTGTGCCTCGAGCTTCGTGAGCACCTCGCGCAGCGCATCGAGGCGTCCGCGATCGAACGGCAGTTCGCCGTACGGGACGGTCTCGCTGCGCGGCGCAAGCGCCTCCCGGTCGCCCGCTGACGCAGCGCCCGCTGGCGAGGCGCCCGGGGCCGGACTCGCCGCCGCACCGAGCGCGGCGGTCAAGTCGCTCAATGATCGGCGCAGTTCCCGTTCGGTGTTCTGAAGTTGCAGGTTGCCCGCCGAGAGCGCGGCCGACTCGGCGCGCGCACGGCTGAGATCCGCCCGGGCGGTCAGGCACATCGCGCCGAGGATCGCCACCAGGGCGCCCGCTCCCGCGAGCAGCGCCCATGGCCACGCAGGCCGGCGCGGCGAGGGCGTAGGCGTGGACGTATGCGGGGGCGCGGGCACGGGCCGCGGCAGATCCTGCACGCCGCTCGGCGGTGCGCCCTGGCGCAGATCGTTCACGAGGCGAAGCGCGAAGCTGTCCAGGCTCGCGACCACGAAGCGACGCAGATCAGCGGACTGCTCCCTGATCAGTGCCTCTATTCGCCGGCTCGCCTCCGGCGCCGGCGGGCGGACGGCGACGGGCGCGGGCGCCGCCTCGGTGGAGTCGTGTGCCGGCGCGCCGACGGGCACCAGCGCGGGCTCGGAAGCGTCGCGCCGTTCGGCGAGCAGATGCAGTTCGTGCAACACCTTCGAGACATCGACGGGGCGGACCTGCTTCGGCAGTACGCCCATCGCGCCGAGCGCGCGCGCCTGGCCGACATACAACTCGCCTTCCTGCGAGGTGTACATCATGATCGGAATGGTCGCCGTATTGGGATTGCCCTTGATGGCCTGCACCGCCTGCAGACCGTCCATGCCCGGCATCAGGTGATCCATGAAGATCGCGTCCGGGCGATTGCTCTGCAGGTACTCGAGCGCCTGCTCTGCCGACTCCGCCATGTCGACGTCGAGATCGTACTTCTCGAGCATGCGGCTCAAGATGACCCGCGCCGACTTGGAATCGTCGACGACCAGGGCGCGTTTGCGGGACATGGCGCTCGCGGACACGTCAGGCCGATTCGGAGGTGGGAGCTTCCTTGTTTTGTGCGATCCAGACCAGGGCCGATTCCACATCGGCCAGCTGCGCCGCGGTGAAGCCTTCGATGCGCGCGCCCGTGGCCGCGGCCTTCTTCCTGGCAAGCTCCGCGCCGGCGACTTCCTGCACCCAGTTCAACCCTCGGCGCACCTTGGAGGTGAATTTTTGCTGCTTATCGTCGGACATCTTTGATC
>VFSW01006611.1_pt1 | contig 17003 bp, 17 predicted proteins | sample 5358111 | NCBI WGS metagenome assembly VFSW01 (sample SAMN11554181, study PRJNA540505) | mine drainage metagenome | isolation source: sediment from site ElyBrook_90M | place: USA: Ely Copper Mine, Vershire, VT | collected 2017
GCAATTCGGTCCGAAAATGCCGTAGACAAGTTCATCACGCGCTCAACGCGGAGCGTGCGGCGGAAGAACAACGCGGCCTGATCCGCTGGCTACGGCCCGAGTTCCAGATTCCGGCTTCGGGTCAGCCGCAAACACGGACAGCCGAGCAACTGGAGATCGATACCGGTGAAGGCGTTGCGGTTGCCGCCACGCCCGGCGAACGCCGTCCGTGGCCAGCCACGCTGCCCGCGCAGGTCAAAGCGGTCGCCGAAGTACTGACTGCGGCACGCGCACCGCTGGCCGACGACGCCATCGCGGCGTGCTTTACCGGTCGCGGTCCGTGGAAAAAGCGCCTGCCGCAGATCATTGACACTCTAGTCGCCGTGGGCCGCGTGCGCAGAAGAAAGGATGGGCTAGCTGTAATTGCGTGACCGGCAATCGCGACCAGATTCTTGTGCCTCTGATTGGGTGGATGTCTGAAGAAGCGCGTCAATATTGGCTTACAGGCCGATTGGTGAATGAATAGTAGCGACGCAGCACGGTTTGTCAGCGCGTGAGGCGATGTATGCGTTACACCCATCTATGAGTACTTCTCCACTCGCACCCTGAAATGAGCCGGGCCGCCATTCCCGCCGAGCGCATCGAGCAATCGATCCTGGTCCTGTGCGGACATAAGGTGCTGCTCGATGCCGATGAGCTGGAAGCCTTGAGATCACAGTCTGTGATCTCAAACACGCCGGGCCGCCGCGGCCGGCGCTATGCTCCTTACGTCTTCACCGAGCGGGGCGTGGCGATGCTCTCTTCCGTCTTGAACAGTTCGACGATTGGAAAATGGCAAAAAAATAAGGGACTGAACGACTATGTCCTCGATCACCCCCAGGCGTGTGCTCAAACCTGAAAATCTCGCGGCGCTGATTTATCTGCTGCGCGGAGAAAGGGTGCTCCTGAGCGAGCACCTTGCCGGGCTTTATTCCGTGCCTGTCAAAGTCCTCAATCAAGCGGTCAAGCGCAACATAAATCGTTTCCCCGATGACTTCATGTTCCAGCTTACTCCGGATGAATCGGAGACCATCTTCCGGTCAAGGTCACAAATTGTGACCTTGAAGCGAGGTGAGAACATCAAGTATCTCCCTTACGCTTTCACCGAGCAAGGCGTCGCCATGCTCTCCAGCGTGCTGCGCTCACCGCGCGCAGTCGAGGTCAATATCGCCATTATGCGCACCTTCGTACAGTTGCGCCGACTGATGGACTCCAACCGCGACCTGGCCAGAAAGATCGAGGCGCTGGAAAATCGCTACGACGAGCAGTTCGCCACCGTCTTCGATGCCATCAAACGCCTGATTGCCGATGACGACAGCCGCAAGACCCGGCCCAAACGCGGCATCGGTTTTCTTGGCTGAACACCAAACCGAATCCAATTCCCTGACGCTTTCATGTTCCCGCTCACGCCCGTCGAACTCGATCGCTTGAATCGGTCGCAATTTGCGACCGGTTCCGACGCTTCCGCGACCTTGACTGTTAAAATGGCTTTATTCGTCCTTCGAGGGTAATCCCATGCATGCCTACACAGCCGTGATCGAACGCTGCGCCGACACGCAGCGTTATGTGGGCCATGTGCCCGGCTTTCCCGGCGCGCACAGCCAGGGCGAAACGCTCGATGAGCTGCATGCCAATTTGCACGAAGTGATCGCCATGCTGCTCAACGACGGCGAACCCAAGCTTGATTGTTTGGCTTGAACGCAGCAACCACCACAATCCCCGTAATCGCCATCGACGGCCCCTCCGCCTCCGGCAAGGGCACGATCGCCCAGGCGGTTGCGAAAAACCTGGGTTTTCACTACCTGGACAGCGGCTCCCTGTACCGCCTGGTTGCGCTCGCGGCCGCGAAGCAGGCGACCCGGCTGGATGACGAAGCGGCAATGGCCCGGCACGCGCGCGAGCTGCAGGTCATATTCGACGGCGGAGAAATATTCCTTTCCGGTCAAAAAGTTACCGATGCAATTCGGAGCGAGGACTGCGGTATCGGGGCCTCCCGGGTGGCGGCGCTGCCGGCGGTGCGCCGGGCCTTGCTGGCGCGCCAGCAGGCGTTCCGCCAGGCCCCGGGCCTGGTGGCCGAAGGGCGCGACATGGGCACGGTGGTGTTTCCGGATGCGATGCTCAAGGTGTTTCTGACTGCGAGCGCCGAAGTGCGCGCCGAGCGCAGGCATAAGCAGTTGAAAGAAAAAGGAATCGATGCTAACATGCGAACCCTTTTGCGGGAATTGCACGAACGCGATCAGCGCGACAGCGCCAGAAGCGCAGCGCCCCTGCAAATGGCGGTCGATGCGCGCGAACTCGACAGCACCGGTCTCGGCATAGATGAAATAGTGCGCCAGGTACTTGATTGGTACCGGCAAACTGCAGCAAGGGTGGCGGGCTCAGAACGCTGATTCGGGCCCGCTTTATGTTTAATCAACCCCGCTCGCAAGGGCGGTGAAATCAGGTAAATAAATCCAATGTCCAATCTTTCCCCCGCGGTCGCCTCCAACGAAAACAATTTCGCTGCTCTGTTTGAAGAAAGCCTGACGCGCCAGGAAATGCGCATCGGCGAGGTGATCACCGCAGAAGTTGTCCGTGTAGACATGAATTTCGTGGTGGTGAACGCCGGACTCAAGTCCGAAAGCTTCATCCCGGTAGAAGAATTCCGCAACGATGCCGGCGAGGTCGAGGCCAAGGTCGGCGATTTCGTCAGCGTCGCCATCGAAGCTCTGGAAGACGGCTTCGGCGAAACGCGCCTGTCGCGCGACAAGGCCAAGCGCCTGTCGGCCTGGATGGACCTGGAAAAGGCCCTGGAAACGGGCGAACTGGTTTCGGGCGTGATCAGCGGCAAGGTCAAGGGCGGACTGACCGTGATGGCCAACGGCATCCGCGCCTTCCTGCCCGGGTCGCTGGTGGACATCCGCCCGGTCAAGGACACGACGCCGTTCGAAGGCAAGACCATGGAGTTCAAGGTCATCAAACTCGACCGCAAGCGCAACAACGTGGTGGTGTCGCGCCGCGCCGTGCTCGAGGCGAGCCAGGGCGAAGAGCGGCAGAAGCTGCTGCAGACCCTGTCCGAGGGTTCGATCGTGAAGGGGATCGTCAAGAACATCACCGACTACGGCGCGTTCGTCGACTTGGGCGGCATCGACGGCCTGTTGCACATTACCGATCTCGCCTGGCGCCGCGTCAAGCATCCGTCCGAAGTGCTCAACGTGGGCGACGAGGTCACCGCCAAGATACTCAAGTTCGACCAGGAAAAGAACCGCGTGTCCCTCGGCATGAAGCAACTGGGTGAGGACCCCTGGGTGGGCCTGTCGCGCCGCTACCCGACCACCACGCGCCTGTTCGGCAAGGTCACCAATCTTACCGACTACGGCGCGTTCGTCGAGGTCGAGCAGGGTATCGAGGGCCTGGTGCACGTGTCCGAAATGGACTGGACCAACAAGAACGTGCATCCGTCCAAGGTGGTGCAGCTCGGCGACGAGGTCGAGGTGATGATCCTCGAAATCGACGAGGAGCGCCGCCGCATCTCGCTCGGGATGAAGCAGTGCCTGCCCAATCCCTGGGGCGAGTTCGCCATCAATTTCAAGAAGGGCGACCGCGTCAAGGGCCAGATCAAATCGATCACCGACTTCGGCGTGTTCATCGGGCTGCCGGGCGGTATCGACGGCCTGGTGCACTTGTCGGACCTGTCCTGGAGCGCGCCGGGCGAAGAGGCCGTGCGCAACTACAAGAAAGGCGATGAAGTCGAGGCGGTGGTGCTGGCGATCGACACCGAGCGTGAGCGCATTTCACTGGGCATCAAGCAGATGGACGGCGACCCGTTCACGAATTACATCGCCACCCACGAGAAGAACAGCGTGGTGCAGGGCACGGTGAAGTCGGTCGACGCCAAGGGCGCGGTGATCGCGCTGGAGGGCGATGTCGAAGGCTACCTGCGCGTGTCCGAAGTATCGCGCGAACGCATCGAGGACCTGGCGCATCACCTCAAGGAAGGCGATGCGGTGACGGCGATGATCATCAATATCGACCGCAAGAATCGGTCGATCAACCTCTCGATCAAGGCCAAGGATGTGGCCGAGGAGCAGGGCGCGATGCAGAAGCTGCAAAGCGAGAGCGCCGCGAGTTCCGGCAGCACCAGTCTTGGCGCGTTGTTGAAAGCAAAACTGGAAAACAAGAACTCTCAGCAATAACAACGAGGGGCAGGAGCGATGACCAAGTCCGAATTGATTGCCAGGCTGGCGGGGCGTTATCCGCAACTGGTTGCCAAGGACGCCGAGTTCGCGGTCAAGACCATCCTCGATGCCATGACCCTGAGCCTGGTCAAGGGCCAGCGCATCGAGATTCGCGGCTTCGGCAGCTTCGGGCTGAACTATCGCCCGCCGCGCACGGGCAGGAATCCGAAGTCGGGCGACAAAGTCCAGGTGCCGGAGAAGTTCGTGCCGCACTTCAAGGCCGGCAAGGAACTGCGTGAGCGCGTGGACTCGAACTAGCGCGCGCCCGGCGAGCGGAAACAGGCGGCATCGTTTCGATGCCGCTAGTCTTTTCTGAAGCGATCCATGCGCGTACTTGCCTGGATCCTGCGCATTGTCCTGTTCCTGGCGCTGTTCCTGCTTGCGCTGAAGAACACCAATACGGTCAGCTTGCGCCTGTATTTCGACCAGGTGTGGCAGGCGCCGCTGATCCTGGTGCTGCTGGTGTTCTTTGCTGCGGGCGCGACCATAGGGGTCATCGCCACGTTGACCACGGTGTTCAGGCAGCGGCGCGAGATCTCTCGGCTGCAGCGCGAACTGCGCAGCCGCGCGCCCGTTGACGACGGCAGCACCGGCGCGCCGCCCGGGCTTTAGCGCACTGGCATGGAATTCGAATTCTGGTGGCTGCTCGCCTTCCCGCTGTTCTTCGGACTGGGCTGGCTCGCGGCGCGCATCGATATCAAACATCTGGTGTCGGAATCCCGCTCGCTGCCGCGCTCGTATTTCAAGGGTCTCAATTTCCTGCTCAATGAGCAGCCGGACAAGGCGATCGAGGCGTTCATCGAAGTGGTCAAGGTCGACCCCGAGACGGTCGAGCTGCACTTCGCCCTGGGCAACCTGTTTCGCCGCCGCGGCGAGACCGAGCGCGCGATCCGCATGCACCGCAACCTGCTCGAGCGCGGCGATCTGGGACAGGAGCAGCGCCTTGCCGCCCTGTTCGAACTGGGGCAGGACTATCTCAAGGCCGGATTGCTAGACCGCGCCGAGGAAGTATTCGTCAAGCTGCGCGATACCCCGCACCGCACCGCCGCGCTGAAAGCGCTGCTCGACGTCTATCAGCAGGAAAAGGATTGGGAAAAAACCATCGGCGTCGCCACCGAACTCGGCGCCGACCAGGGCCAGTCCTGGGACAAGGAGATCGCCAACTACCATTGCGAGCTCGCCGCGATCGAGATGACCCACTCGCGCGCCGATGCAGCCGTGGCGCGCCTGGAGCAGGCGCTCAAGGTCAATCGCAAGTGCGCGCGCGCCAACGTGCTGCTCGGCGACATGCATGCGGCCGCAGGCGATCACGCGGCGGCGATCGAGGCGTGGAAGCGCATCGAGCAGCAGAACCCGGCTTACCTCGCCCTGGTGGCGCGGCGGCTGCTGGAGAGCTATCGCGCGCTGGGCAAGAGCGACGAGGGGCTGACCCTGCTGCGCGGTTTCCTCGCGAGTTCGCCTTCGTTGGATCTGCTCGACGTGGTATTCCAGTCGACGTTGGAGGCGCAAGGGGCGGAGGCGGCACACACGCTGGTGCGCGACGAGTTGCGCCGCAACCAGACCCTGCTCGGCCTGGACCGGCTGCTCGATGCCGAGCTGCTGGTGGTCCGGCCCGAACGCCGCAGCGACGTGCAGCTGGTCAAGAATCTGGTACACAGCCATACGCAGCGCGTCGCGCGCTACAGCTGCGAGAATTGCGGCTTCAAGGCGCGCCAGTTTTACTGGCACTGTCCGGCGTGCGGCGGCTGGGAAACCTATCCGCCGCGGCGCAGCGAGGAATTCGATCTGGCCCCGTGAGGGGCAACGGGAATGCCGATGCGCGACGGCAGGGGAAGTTGAGCGCGCATCATCCACAATGTCGATAGGGAGGGCAGGTTGAAAATCACAGTGGTCGGTACGGGGTACGTGGGACTGGTCAGCGGCGCCTGCCTTGCGGACGTGGGCAACGAGGTGCTGTGCCTCGACCTGGATGCGGGCAAGATCAAGACTCTGAACGACGGCGGCATCCCGATCTACGAGCCGGGGCTGCAGGAAATGGTGAATCGCAACCACAAGGCCGGACGCCTGGCTTTTACAACCGACGTAGCGCAGGCGGTTGCATTCGGCACGGTGCAGTTCATCGCCGTGGGAACGCCGCCCGCCGAAGACGGCTCGGCCGATCTGCAGCACGTGCTCGCGGCGGCACGCAACATCGGCCGCCACATGCGCGACTACCGCGTGGTGGTGGACAAGTCCACCGTTCCCGTGGGCACGGCCGACAAGGTGCGCGCCGCCATTGCCGAAGAGCTGAAACAACGCGGCACCGATATCGCCTACAGCGTAGTGTCCAACCCGGAATTCCTCAAGGAAGGCGCCGCGGTCGAGGATTTCATGCGCCCCGACCGCATCGTCGTGGGCAGCGACGACGAGCGCGCGACGCAGATCATGCGCAATCTCTACGCGCCGTTCCAGCGCAGTCACGAGCGCGTGATCGTCATGGACGTGCATTCTGCCGAATTGACCAAGTATGCCGCCAACGCCATGCTGGCCACGCGCATCTCCTTTATGAACGAGCTCGCCAATCTGGCGGAGCGCCTGGGCGCCGACATCGAGTGCGTGCGCCGCGGCATCGGCGCCGATCCGCGCATCGGCTACCATTTTCTCTACCCGGGGGTGGGCTACGGCGGCTCCTGCTTCCCCAAGGACGTGCAGGCGCTGATGCGCACCGCGGGCGAGGCGGGCATGAATCTGCTCATCCTCGACGCGGTGGAGCGAGCCAACGCCTTGCAGAAACAGGTGCTGGGCGGAAAGATCCTGCAGCGCTTTGGCGCCGACCTGAAAGGCCTGCATTTCGCTCTCTGGGGGCTGGCGTTCAAGCCCAATACCGACGACATGCGCGAGGCGCCGAGCCGGGTGCTCGTGGCCGAATTGCTCGCGCTCGGCGCCAGCATCACCGCCTACGATCCGGTCGCCATGCCCGAGGCGCGGCATATTTACCAGGCCGAGAGCCGCGTGCGCTTCGCCGACTCGCCCATGGCCGCGCTAGCAGGCGCCGATGCCCTGGCGATCGTGACCGAATGGAAGGAATTCCGCAGCCCGGATTTCCAGCGCATCAAGCAGGTCCTGCGCACACCGGCCATTTTCGACGGACGCAATCTGTACGATCCGGCCGAGGTCAGGCAGAACGGCCTGGAGTACTATCCGATCGGAAGGCTGTAGGACGTAATTCGTGGCTCGTGGTTCGTTGTTCGAACTACGCGCCAAGAGCAACGAACAACGAGGGTTTACGCTTTGAAACTGCTGCCGGATTTGTCCAAGGCGCGGCTGCTGGTGGTCGGCGACGTGATGCTCGATCGCTACTGGTTCGGCGAGGTGAGCCGCATTTCACCCGAGGCGCCGGTGCCGGTGGTCAAGGTCGAGCGTACCGAGGAGCGCCCCGGGGGCGCAGCCAACGTCGCGCGCAATGCGACCGCCCTGGGAGCACGCACGACGCTGCTGTCGGTAGTGGGCAACGACGAGGCCGGCGCGCGCCTGCGCCAACTGGTCGAGGCGGAGCAGGTCACCGCCTGCCTGCTCAAGGATGCCAGCATCCCCACCACGGTGAAGCTGCGCGTGATCGGCAGGCAGCAGCAGCTGCTGCGCATCGATTTCGAGACCCTGCCCAGTCACGAGGTGCTGGCGGACAAGCTCACCGATTTCGAATCGCTGCTGGCCGGCTGCGACGTGCTGGTGCTGTCCGACTACGGCAAGGGCGGGCTCACCCATATCGCGAAAATGATCGAACTCGCGCGCGCTGCCGGCAAGATCATTCTGGTCGATCCCAAGGGCGACGACTATTCGCGTTACCATGGCGCCACCATCGTTACCCCCAATCGCGCCGAAATGCGCGAAGTGGTGGGACGCTGGAAAAACGAAGACGACCTCACCGGGCGCGCGCAGGCGCTGCGGCGCGAGCTGGGCGCGCAGGCGCTGCTGCTCACGCGCAGCGAGGACGGCATGAGCCTGTATCAGGAGAGCGGTGTGCTGCACGAGGCGGCGAAGGCGCGCGAGGTGTTCGACGTGAGCGGCGCGGGTGATACCGTGATCGCGGCCCTGGCCGCGATGCTCGGCAGCGGCGCGGCGCTGGCGCAGGCGATGCACGTAGCCAACTGCGCTGCCGGCATCGTGGTCGGCAAGCTGGGCACGGCCGTGGTCCAGCGCGAAGAGCTGCAGGCGGCGCTGGCGCAGGATTAATTGGGGGAAGCAAACATGTACTACGTAGTCACCGGCGCGGCCGGATTCATCGGTTCCAACCTGGTTCGGGCGCTGAACGAGCGCGGCGAGGACGACATCATCGCTGTGGACAATCTCACGCGCGCCGACAAGTTCCTCAACCTGGCCGATTGCGAAATTGCCGATTTCATCGACAAGCGCGACTTCGTGGTGCAGCTTACGGCGGGGGAATTCGAGGGCACGATCGAGGCGGTGCTGCACCAGGGCGCCTGCTCCGACACGATGGAGACCGACGGGCGCTACATGATGGAAAACAATTACCGCTACTCGGTGGCGCTGCTCGATTATTGCCAGGAAGAGGAAGTGCCGCTCCTGTACGCCTCGTCCGCGTCGGTCTACGGCTCCGGCTCCGTGTTTCGCGAGGAACGCGAGCACGAGGCGCCGCTCAACATTTACGGCTATTCCAAGTTCCTGTTCGACCAGGTGGTGCGCCGCCGCCTGCCCGATGCCGACAGCCAGATCGCGGGCTTTCGCTATTTCAATGTCTACGGCCCGAACGAGGCGCACAAGGGGCGCATGGCCTCGGTCGCCTACCATTTTTTCAACCAGTACCAAAGCGAGAAACGGGTCAAGCTGTTCCAGGGCCGGGACGGCTACGCCGACGGCGAGCAGAAGCGCGATTTCGTCTCGGTCGAGGACGTGATCGAAGTGAATATGCATTTTCTCCAGCGGCCGTCGCTGTCGGGGATATTCAACCTCGGCACCGGCCGCGCGCAAAGCTTCAACGACGTTGCCGTGGCCACGATCAACGCCTGCCTGCGCGCCGAGGGCCGGGCCGCGCTCACGCTGGAGCAGATGCGCGCGCAAAACATGATCGAATACATCGCCTTTCCCGATGCGCTCAAGGGCAAGTACCAGAGCTATACCGAAGCCGATAACGCCGCGCTGCGCCGCGCCGGCTATACCGAGCCCTTCCTCACGGTGGAAGAGGGTGTGTCGCTCTATTGCGAACAGCTGTTGGACAAATGAGCATGAACCAAAGTGCGTATCGGAGCGTCGAGGACAGCGTCGGCAATACGCCGCTGGTGCGCTTGAAGCGCATCCCCGGCGCCGCCAACGACAGGAACGGCAATATCATCCTGGCCAAGCTCGAAGGCAACAATCCCGCGGGCTCGGTCAAGGACCGGCCGGCGCTGTCGATGGTGGTGCGCGCCGAGCAGCGCGGCACGATCAAGCCCGGCGACACCCTGATCGAGGCGACCAGCGGCAACACCGGCATCGCGCTCGCCATGGCGGCGGCGATGCGCGGCTACCGCATGGTGCTGGTGATGCCCGAGCACCTGTCGGTGGAGCGGCGCCAGACCATGCGCGCTTTCGGCGCCGAGATCATCCTCACGCCCAAGGCGGGCGGCATGGAAGGCGCGCGCGACCTGGCCGAGAACATGCGCGACCAGGGCAAGGGCGTGATCCTCGACCAGTTCGCCAATCCGGACAATCCGCTCGCCCATTACGAAGGCACCGGGCCGGAAATCTGGCGCGATACCGAGGGCGGGATTACCCACTTCGTTTCCAGCATGGGCACCACCGGCACTATCATGGGCGTGTCGCGTTTCCTCAAGGAAAAGAATCCGAAGGTGCAGATCGTAGGCTGCGAGCCGACTGAAGGCTCGCAGATTCCGGGCATCCGCAAATGGCCCGAGGCCTACTTGCCGCGCATTTACGACGCTGCGCGCGTCGACCGGATCGAGTCGGTGAGCCAGGCCGAGGCCGAGGACATGACCCGGCGCATGGCGCGCGAAGAAGGCATATTCGCCGGCATCTCCTCCGGCGGCGCCATGTTCGTGGCGCTGCGCGTCGCGGCCGAAGTGAAAAACGCCGTCATCGTCTCCATCGTCTGCGACCGCGGCGATCGCTATCTGTCGACCGGCGTTTTCCCAGACTGAGGCGCGATGACGCCGGTGTTGGCATTCGACATCGAAACCGCGCCGGACTGCGACGGTCTGCGGCGGCTGTACGACCTCGATCCGGCGCTCTCCGACAAGGATGTGGCGGAGATCGCGTTTCAGCGCCGGCGCGCCGCCGCGAACCACGATTTCCTGCAGTTGCATCAGCACCGCGTCATTGCCATCGCCTGCGCGCTGCGCGAAGGCGACGGTTTTCGCGTCTGGTCGCTGGGCACCGCGGAGGACGGCGAAGCCGAACTGATCCGGCGCTTTTTCGACGGCATCGAGAAATACACGCCGCAACTGGTGTCCTGGAACGGCGGCGGCTTCGACCTGCCGGTGCTGCATTACCGCAGCCTGGTGCACGGCATTTCGGCGCCGCGCTACTGGGATCAGGGCGAGGACGACCGCGAATTCAAGTGGAACAACTACATCAGCCGCTACCATGCGCGCCATCTCGACCTGATGGACCTGCTGGCGCTGTATCAGCCGCGCAACAACGTGCCGCTGGACGAGATGGCCAAGCTGATCGGCTTTCCGGGCAAGCTCGGCATGGACGGCGCGCAGGTGTGGGGCGCCTACCTCGACGGGAAGCTGCGCGAAATCCGCAGCTACTGTGAAACTGACGCGGCCAATACGTATCTCTTGTACCTGCGCTTCCAGCTGTTGCGCGGCGCCTACGACGCGGCACAGTACCAGCGCGAGGCCGACCTTGTACGTGCCACGCTGGCGAAGTCGACCGAAGCGCATTGGCGCGAATTCCTCGAAGCCTGGAAATAATCGATGACTGTGGTGATCGAATCGCTGGATCGCGAGGGGCGCGGCATCGCCCGCGTCGAGGGCAAGGCGATTTTCATCGAGGGCGGCCTGCCCGGGGAGACGGTTTCCTACGCGTCTTACCGGCGCAAGCCCAGCTACGAGCAGGCGATCGCAACCGCGATCCATGCGCCCAGCGCGGAGCGCGAGCTGCCGCGCTGCCCGCATTTCGGCGTTTGCGGTGGCTGCAGCATGCAGCACCTGGAGGCGCGCGCGCAAGTGGCGGCGAAGCAGCGCGTGCTCGAAGACAACCTCTGGCACATCGGCAAGCTGCGGCCGGAGACGCTGCTGCCCCCGGTCTACGGCCTCGCCTGGGAGTATCGCCAGCGTGCGCGGCTGTCGGTGCGACTGGTACCCAAGAAGGGCGGCGTCCTGGTCGGTTTCCACGAGAAGAAAAGCAGCTTCATCGCGGACATGCGCGGCTGCGAAATCCTGCCGCGGCGGATTTCCGAGCTGCTCCTGCCCTTGCGCACGCTGATCGCCGGATTGTCGAATCCCGCGCGCCTGCCGCAGATCGAGCTCGCGGCGGGCGAAGCGGTGACGGTGCTGGTGCTGCGCATCCTCGACCCCTTGAGCCCGGCCGACGAGGACGCCCTGCGGAGCTTCGCCGCGCGGCACGGCATCCAGTTCTGGCTGCAGACCAAGGGGCCGGAGACGGCCGCACCTTTCTTCCCGACCGATGCGCCGCCGCTCTACTACTCGCTGCCCGAGTTCGGGGTGCAGATTCACTTCCGGCCTACCGATTTCACCCAGGTCAATCATGCGGTCAACCGCATCCTGGTGCGGCGCGCGCTGGCCCTGCTCGATCCGCGCCCGGGGGAGCGCATCGCCGACCTGTTCTGCGGCCTCGGCAACTTCAGCCTGCCCATCGCCAGCCGCGGCGCCGAGGTGCTGGGTGTGGAAGGCAATGCCGAGCTGGTGCAGCGCGCCGAAACCAATGCGCGCGCCAACGGCCTCTCCGCGCGCGCGCGCTTTCAGGTCGCCAATTTATTCGAGGTGCCGGGCAGCGTCGAACTCGGCGGCTTCGACAAGCTGCTGATCGATCCGCCGCGCGACGGCGCGGTCGAAGTGGTGAAAGCGCTGGGTGATGGCGGCCCGCGGCGCATCGTCTACGTATCCTGCGACCCGGCGACGCTGGCGCGCGACGCCGAGGTGCTGGTGCATGTCAAAGGCTACCGCCTGAGTGCCGCCGGCGTGATCAACATGTTCCCGCATACCTCGCACGTCGAGTCGATGGCGTTGTTTGAAAGCTAGCCGGCGTTCCGAACTGGAGTGGGACGGTAAACCCGTATGAAAATGCAAGCTGCTGTGTCCGTTAACCATAACCGTGCTTTTGGTACGGATGCGTTTTTCATCCGTACCAAAACACTGTTGGTGCGCGCGAGCGCGCAAATTCGCTGCACCTTCCATAAAAAATGGCGGCCTAAGCCGCCATTTTGTGCGTCTGGCTTGCCGCAGTTAGTCGCGGCCGCCCATGCCCAACAACTGCAGCAGTGCGGAGAACAGGTTGTAGATCGCAATGTACAGCGTCAGCGTGGCCGAGATGTAATTGGTCTCGCCGCCCTGCACGATGCGATTCACCTGCCACATGATTATGAGCGAGGACAGCAGCACGAAGCCGCCTAGTATCACCAGGTACAGCACCGGGCTCGCCATGAACATGCTGGCCACGACCCCCAGCATGATAACCACCGAGCCTACGGCGAGGAAGCTGGTGAGACCGCTGAAGTCGCGCTTGGTGCTGGAAGCGATGCCGGCCATGACGAAGAACACCGCGGCCGTCCCGCCTGCGGCCATCATCACCAGCTCGGTGCCGTTCTTGAAGCCTAATGTTCTATGCAGCAACGGTCCAAGCAGCAGTCCGAGGAACAAGGTGAAGCCGAGCAGCAGCGCCACGCCGAGCGAGCTTTCCTTGTTGCGTTCGATGGCATAGATCCAGCCGTAGAATACGGCCAGGATGAGCACGAAGGACAGCGTTGGGCTGGTACGCATGAAACTGAGGTCGATGTGGGTGCCGATGGCGGCGCCTATCGCCGTCGGAATCAGGCTCAGTGCGAGCAGCATGTAGGTGTTGCGCAGCACCTTCTGCTGTTGCGAGGCACGATCCAGCGTCGTGCCGGCGGCGCCGGTTTGCACGGTTCTGAGTTCAGGTTGCATGATGGTTCTCCGCTAAAATTCGATACGCCTGTTAGACTAAGTCAAAGGCGAAAAAGTTGCAACTGGCAGAGTATATACGCTTGCTGGGCTAAATACCCGTTTCGAAATGCGCATATCGGGGCAGAAACGCGTAATTCAAGTCCGCCGCATCGTCTGGCCCATGACTTTCGTCAACGATGGCTTTAGTCGTACTTGCGCTGCCAGCTCAACCTGGACCTGCTTCCGGGCGGACTGCGGCCGGGTGGCGCGAGGCTGATGCGTGCCTTGCACGGTTCGCGGGTACGCCTGCGCCGGATGCTAAAATAGCCGCCGACTTGAGCGAAGTCACGCCGGAACCGAAACCGGCAGGCGCAGTCAGTAAAGGAAGGTTGGCCGAGCGGTTGAAGGCACCGGTCTTGAAAACCGGCAGGGGCGCAAGTTCCTCGTGAGTTCGAATCTCACACCTTCCGCCAGTTTATTGTCCATGTGTGTCCAACGAAGTACAAAAAGACATTAATAATCAGTAGAATTTGCCGATTTATGGTTCAGCACCATCCGGCATAGTCTATTGACAGCCGGGGGCAATTGGGGGCAGAATTCAGCGTACTTGCCCCCATTCATATTAAGAGTTGCCCCAATGCTGACCGATACCGCGATTCGTAATGCTAAGCCTGGCACGAAGCCGATCCGACTATTTGATGGCGGCGGGTTGTACCTGGAAGTTGCCCCTACGGGCGGGAAGTGGTGGCGCCTCAAGTATCGTTTCGACGGTAAGGAAAAACGCCTGTCGCTTGGTACATACCCCGAGGTAAATTTGAAGTCCGCGCGAGTTCGACGCGACGCGGCGCGTAAACTGCTGACCGGCGATACAAAGATTGACCCATCAGCAGAACGCAGAAAGGAAAAGCTGCGCCGGACACTGGCGGCTGAGCATTCATTTGAGGCGGTTGCGCGAGAGTGGTATCAAAAGCAGGTTCACATATGGGTGCCGAGTCATGCGTCCGACGTACTGCGCCGAATGGAGTCCGGGCTGTTCCCTGATCTTGGCCGCCGGCCCCTTGCAGAGATAGAGGCGCCGGAACTGTTGGCCACCGTGCAGAAGATCGAGCAGCGCGGAGCCCATGATCTGGCCCACAGGGTGCTGCAGGTGGCTGGCCAAGTGTTCCGATATGGAATCGCCACCGGCCGTTGCAAGCACAATCTCGCCGTCGATCTACGTGGGGCCCTCACGCCGCACGTAAAGAAGCACCAAGCCGCCGTCAGTCCAAAGGAACTGCCCGAACTGCTGCGGGCGATCGAAGGCTATGCCGCGATCGGGGACAAGCAAACGCAGCTTGCGCTCCAACTGCTTACACTGACCTTCGTTCGCACCAATGAATTGATCGGGGCAACGTGGGAAGAATTCAACATGGACGCAGCAATCTGGATTGTGCCGGCTGAACGCATGAAGATGAAGGCTGAGCATGTTGTGCCCCTGGCGCCGCAAGCTATTGCGATTCTGGAAGAATTGAAACGCACCGGGGGCGGTGGCCGCTTTGTATTCCCCGGCCGCAACCGTGATAAGCCGATCAGCAACAACACGCTGCTGTTTGCGCTGTATCGCCTGGGGTATAGGGGTAAGATGACCGGCCACGGCTTCCGGGCAGTCGCTAGCACGACGTTAAACGAAATGGGCTTCCGCGCCGATGTGATAGAAGCGCAGCTTGCCCACGCCGAGCGCAATGAAGTACGAGGCGCATACAACCGCGCACAATACGCCACCGAGCGCAAAGCGATGATGGCTTCGTGGGCGGACTACTGCGACGAATTGAAGGTAGCAGGGTGAGCGGCAGTTTACATAGCCAAAATTATTCGGTTAAACGAAGTGCCTCCTTATCTGGATTATCGAATCGGCGTAGCATGCTTGTTGCTGTCGGTATTTAGGCGTTTCACCCAGTCACTATGAAACCACCAAAACCTGTGGAAAGCTTGTCGCCCGGTACGGTCGCGTACTATCGTAATCCTGGCGTCATTTACTTCATAGGAGCCGGCAAGCGGACGGACGAGCCGGTCGCAATAAAAATTGGGATGGCCGCGATAAGCGGCAACCGAGATCTGCGTGCCACTATCGTGCGACGGTTGTCGCAAATTCAGTCGTCGAACCACGAACTTATTCAGCTATTGGGCGTGATCCATTTCACTGAAGGTCCGTATCCAGCGTGGAATGCGGATGCGAAGGAGCGGGAGCTGCATAATGAATTTGCGCATCTTCGGCGTTTTGGGGCGTACATGCGAGGTGCGGAGTGGTTTAATCCATCGCCTGAGCTTCTAGCGCGCATCGATGAGATTCGGGACAAGACGCCAGAGGCGCTGCGGCTTCCGCGGTTTTTCTCTGCGTCAACGACAATTGGAAAGGGGGAGCAGTGAAAGTTGCTATTGCGCTTACATGTGTCGTGCTATGCCTGTCAGCCGTGTCTACTTCCTTTGCTGCTGGATTAGCGACGGAACCGACTGTCTTCACGTCAGGCGAATGGTCGGTAAGGAGGGGTAAAGATTCGATGACCGATAAGCCTTCTTGCACCGGCCTTTTTAGAAATCGGTACGATATTCAGCTAAACGAAAATGCTTTTTTTCTGAGCCTTAAAGGTCGTGGTGGGGTCGATGTGTATACATTGCGGTTCGACGACGAACCGCCCCTTGAGATGAGGGGCGCGTCCGATATTGAAAAGAGTATGGGAACTATGGTCTTGTCGGGGGCAGACTTCAATAAGCTGCTTGATGCGAAACGGCTCAGAGTCCGCGTTTCAACTATTCTCGATTCGATAGTCGAGGAAGACATCAATCTAACCGGGCTAAAAGAAGCTGAACAGTATATTGCTAGCTCACAGTGTCACTAACATATCCCGTTAGGGGGTCTGCGGAAGAAGGCGTGAATCGGTAAAAGACCTCTGGATAATAAGTGGGCTACCTTCGGGTGGCCCTTTTTTTGCCCCCTCCCCTGCGAAAACCCTTTACACATATGCGCATTTAAAGGCGGATCGATCCGGTAGGCCGGACCCATCAATTGATGAATCAATTGGAGGCCTACGGAGACCTAGCATAAATCCACAGGAGGGACCCACCCTGGCGCCCTACGCCAAAGGGTGGGAGGTCCCGGTGGAGTTATGCGGCTCAAGTTCCATTCCTGGCTGATTCCCTTCATTTTCCGGCGCTCTTGGTTTGACGAATGGTGATGCACTATGTTGTATAGTGGTGTACTATTGCGAATACTGCTTCACTAGGGGAGAAGGCGCCATGACCACCACCAAGCCACGCATCACGATCACGCTGGAAGACGATGCGTATGCACTCCTGCAGCGCATGTCTGCGCAGCGGGGAAAGTCCATGTCCGCGATCGTGAGCGATCTACTGGATGCGGCGGCGCCCTCATTGGAGCGCGCGGCGGTCTTGATGCAACGGGCTCAGCTAGCACAGGAGGACGTGGAGCAACAGGTGGAAGCGCTCCTGCGTCCAAGGGTTCCGGAAGCGTTGCGCGAGGCCTGGCGCGAGGAAGACGAGGCGAATCGCCTCGCCTGGGGGATGCCGCGGTCTCCTGTGTCGGGGGGGGGGGGGGGGGGGGGGGGGGGGGGGGCGCGGGGGCCGGCGCCCGGCCGCGCCCGCGGCCGCGGCGCGGCGGGGCGCCGCGGGGGCGCGCGGGGGGGGG
>VFSW01006612.1_pt1 | contig 17003 bp, 17 predicted proteins | sample 5358111 | NCBI WGS metagenome assembly VFSW01 (sample SAMN11554181, study PRJNA540505) | mine drainage metagenome | isolation source: sediment from site ElyBrook_90M | place: USA: Ely Copper Mine, Vershire, VT | collected 2017
GAGCGGTCGGGGTAGAAGAGAACGGAATCGCAGCCGCGCTTCGCAGCCTCAATATGCTTGACAGCGAGCCGATGGTTCTAACGCTGCTCTCCGGGGGGGATGTATCGACGTTCTTTAATCAGCAGGTCGCGCTATCGAATATCGATACGGCGCTTCAGGAGCATGCTGCGGCGCTGTCCAACCTGAAAAATCAGCTGGTCGTGAGCAAGACGGCAACGGAGAGCACGCTGCAGCAGCTATCGAGCCTCAAGGGCAATCTGGCGACCCAGCAGCAGGGCATGATTACAGCGCGGGGAGCACAGACGCAGCTGCTGACGGAGACGAACAGCAAGGAGTCGACCTATCAGCAGCTTATTGCCGAGAAGAAGGCCCGGGAGGCGCAGTTTGAAGATGAGCTGAACCAATACCAATCACAATTGACCGGGGTGGGCTCGTCCTCGCTGCCACCGCCGGGACCGGTACTGGCGTGGCCGCTTGCGCGGATACACATCACGCAATATTTCGGCAATACGCCGTTTGCCACGCAGAACCCCCAAGTCTACAGCGGACATGGACATGACGGGGTCGATCTCATGGCGAGCCCGGGGACGCCAGTCATGGCAGCACTTGATGGAGTGGTCACCGGCACCGGGAATACGGACCTGACCTGTCCGCGCGCATCGTTCGGCAAGTGGGTGTTCATCACCCATCCGGACGGACTGGGAACGATGTATGCGCATCTAGGGTTCATTGCTGCGGCCGAGGGAGAACATGTGACGCAGGGCGAGATAATCGGGTACTCCGATACGACGGGGTACGCGACGGGTCCGCATCTGCACTTCGGGGTATATGCTGCAAGCGCAACGAAGATTGAGCAGTTGCCAACCGCAGTGCGCTGCCGGTTGATTATTCCCATAGCCCCCCTTTCAGGATACCTTAATCCGCTTACGTATCTGCCTCCGATCCCGAACTGAGGTGCGCAACCAACCAGGCAACGATAGATGTGCAGTAAAATGTATTGTAGTATGTGAGTTCTTGAGACCGCCCATAGCTCAGGTGGTAGAGCAGCTCCCTTTTAAGGAGACGGTCGTAGGTTCGAATCCTACTGGGCGGACACAATTAGACTTTGCGAGTACAGTTGCTCGTAATCCCCTTGTATCATAACGTTTTTTGCAGGTTCGAGCGCCTCGTGAATATCACGTATTGCGTCAGCAAGCCTCCGCATGGGCAAAAGCGTTTTCTCCATATCAATGCTCACTGTTTTATCTTTGAGCGTGAGGTTCGAGCCGAGCGCTAAAAAGATGCGGCGGCGCTTCTCCCGGCTGCCCGTGGGAGAACGGCGACCAAGAGAGTTTCTACAACCAGTTCAGGGTTGATCTTGGCGATTCGAATCGTTTTGCGTCATTCGGTGAGTCGGTGGCCGCTATGTACGACACCATCTATCGCTACAATACAAGTACTGTCTAGACTATGACTCTAAAGAAAGGGGTACCTTGCAATTTGGGGAAGTGATGATTATTATCAGGGAAATACTGAAATGCAGACGCAGTACAACGAACCGCCTAATATTTCTAGTATGGGCAACGTAGTATTTAGATTTGTTAACTCCTTTGACATTAGAAACGGAACAATTGCCAACCTTTCCTTAATTTGTGATGTGGCAACTTCAACGACACCAGGGTCGACTTACCAATGGAGTTTAACACCAATCATGGCTGGCGATGGTAATCCATTCAATGGTGCAGACGGTGGCCAAAAAATGGCCGTGCATCTCTTAAACAGCGTTGGGCCAATCGTGACAGTCGCCGGCGGGCAGTAGACAAAGTTCTGCTTCAAGAGATTCTCTTTAGTCTGGCATGAAAGATTATTACAAAATACTAGAGATTTCTCGTACTGCTACGCAGGAAGAGATAAAAAAGGCCTATCATAAGTTGGCTCATCAATATCATCCTGACTTTAACAACACAACTGAGCGTGTAAAGAAACTGGCCGAAGATAAATTTAAGGAATTACAGGAAGCTTACGATGTATTGGGAAATCCCGATAAAAGACGGCAATATGACGCTAAACTTAATGAGTTTGGCCAGACATCTGCCAACAAAAAAAGCGCATCGGAAGGATTTTCGGGATCTGCCTCTCAGCCAATAAATACAACTAAATCTGCAAAGCGAAAAAATTATTGGATAGGGGTTATAACCTCAGTCGTGATAATCACTGTAGTCCGTCTCGCAGTAAGCGCTTCTTCACCTCCAGGCGCGAATACGGACACGCCCACCACGAGCTTACCCCAATCGCATAGCTCTTTAGATCTTCCTTCGGATAATAAAACGTATGCTAATACAACAGACGCTACTCAAAACACAACTGTAAATGTGTCACAATTTCCAACTGACAAGTGTGTAACGGAATCCGGTGTTCAGATATGTGATCTTTCATACAATGTAACGGGTCAAGTGGGTGATACCAGAACGATTAAGATACGGGGGAACGAGATTATTTGCCACGATCTCACGACCGATACAAATACTGACGTTCAATCAGAAACAGTCAATATAAACTCCGATCCTCAATTTTGTGCATCTGATTACGGTGCAGTCTATATCGATCCATCAATCTACGTTACAAAACACTTCGACGCAATACAGGTAACCAATGGTACCTATACGTTTCCTGCGACGGCACCGGCCGACTGTCTTTGGACATATGCGGGAGGTAGCGGAGATATACCTTATATTTCAATATCTGGCTCAGGTGGCCCAGACAGTAGCTACTACAGCGTACGCGCTTTTTGTCAAAATGGTGCGAATCAAATGGATTTATAGTCAGCTTCTCAATAAACCAACGGTATTTACCCTTGACTAGATGTTTGCAGACAAGACGTCCGCCGCAGTAATATTCGCCTTCTTAATAAGTGCCCATTTTGCCTCTTGGGAGAGGAGTTCCCTTCGAAATAAACGTGATATTGCGCGCGCCTTGCGATTCGGCTGCCTGTAGCTCAGGCGGCAGCAAATCCGGCAAATAGGCGACTCTAGCATTGAATATTCATACAGATACTTAACCCGCCGCCCGCACTCATTGCAGATGAAATAGAAGATAAATCCGCGCCGCAGATTTGAAGGAACATAATCGACCTCCTGGCGGTGCCAGTAGTAGCTACCATCCCGAAAGTCCCGAGGTGACTTAAACGTAGTATTCTTAGGATCATCCATCATCTCTTTCATGTTTTTAGCCTCAAGAGGATGTCTGAGATCGAATACACGGCCTCGTGTCTGGCGCATATGCCATTTAAATCCATACCAGTCATTTTGAATCTCCCTGGGCCTATGCTCAGGAGGTTGGCGTGCGTATGAAAAACCGCCGGAACAGTACTCCGGCGGCATAAACTATGGTAGCGGAACGACACGAATAGCATGACCCATCTTCCGCCCCGGGGAAGTCATCCTCTTTCCGTAAAGATGTACCTCGTACCCGCGACGCCGATAATCCGCGGCACCATTGACTTCATCGCCTATGAGATTAATCATCTCCGCCTCAGCAACGACGGGAACTGTGGATTCAAGCGGCCAATCCGCAGCGGCGCGGATGAGCTGCTCAAACTGGCTGCCAGGACAGCCCTCTATGGTCCAGTGCCCGCTGTTGTGCGGGCGCGGAGCCATCTCATTGAAGAGCAGCTCTCCGGAGTGCGTGAGGAAGAACTCCACAGCCAGTATTCCCCACCATCTAAACTGCTCAAGGATACGGATGGCGCCACAGGTTGCCGCGTACGCCACCTGCTCCGGAACTAGCCCGGGGCGATAGAGACTCCGCACGAGAATGCCGTCCTGGTGTTCGTTGAGCACCGGAGGGTATGCACGCACGTCGCCGCTACGCGAACGTACGACAATCACGGAGAATTCGCACTCATACGCCACCTGCCGTTCGAGAATGCACGGCACCATACCGAGCTCATCGTGCGCCTGTACAAGATCGTCCCAGCTGGCGACCCGTTTTTGCATTTTGCCGTCATATCCGCCATGGCGGGTTTTAAGGATGCCAGGCAAGAGCTCCTGCAGGCGCTGCGCGCGGATAGTTCCCTCAGCGCACCGGAGGCTGAAAACATGCTGAAACGGCGTTCTCGGAATCCCCTGTTCGCGGGCCAGCTGCTTCTCGAGCAGGCGGTCCTGGGCGATCCCCAGCAGAGCCGGCAGCGGCGATACCTCAACGCCAAGCTGGGCGAGGATGATAAGCGTAGTGTTCGGCAGATGCTCGAATTCAATGACCGCCCTGCGGGTGAACCTTGCAAATAGTTCCCGTATGCGCGGGTCATCAAACAGACCCCGGACGGCGCAATCGGCCTCCTGAAGAGCGGGGCTGTCGTCTTTATCCGCCCACACCACCGTGCGCAGGCCAAGCGCATGAGCCGCCTGCACCAGCATGAGCCCGAGCTGGCCGCCGCCGAGTATGCCGATATCGAACATGTGCGTCTCCCTTGAGTGAAGGTCTTCTGGGGCTACGATAGCAGACCCCCGGAACAATTCAAATAGTGAGCGCAAGCCGCTCCAGGAGGAGAGACAGGTCCCCGGCGCCGCGGTGCGATTCGTGATACATGATAACAAGGTTGCGGGAGAGGGTGGCCCACCATTCGCGCTCAGCGGGTGTTCGGGCGCTCAGGAGCATGCTTCGGGCCTTCCAGGCAAGCATGCCGGCGATATTCTCCGCCGCTGTGTTATTCTCCCGGGCGCGCATAAGCAGGAGCCAGAGCTGCTTGCGGTCCCGCCGGCCAAGCGCGTTGGCAAGAGCAAACACATTGAACGGCTCTTTTTTCTTCCCTTCGGCCAGCTGCACGATGTGCGCACCGGCGCCGGCAAGCGCCGTTCGGGGCCCGGCAGGAAGCTCTTCTTCTTCAAGTATGAACGTGTGGGGCGATTGTACGAGGTCGGAGGCTATGGCAAGAAGGCCGTCTCCCGACAGCTCGTCTTCGGAGGAGCGCCGCGGCGGCGGTTCCTGCTCCCCGTACGCCGCTGCCTCTGGCTGCGCGGCAGCGCGCTTCCCTGAGAACAAGCCCTGGAGACGGTAACCCTGTGCGCCTCCGAACAGGGCAGGCGTTGCGGCAAGCGCCAGAAGCTCTGCTGGGGTCACCGTGCGTGGGTCGATATCTGCGAACGGGCCCTTCCAGGCGCTGCGGCGAGCCTCTCGCTGCTCATGGACACTGGGACCGATAATGACGGTAAGCATAGATCAGGCCAGAGGCTTCATATCGCCCCAGGTGGGGCCGCAAAATCCGTTAGCGACAAAGGGTATGGCGTGGCGGTCGGCCTCCGGTATGACGCTCTCCATAATGGATTGAATCCTAGGCGCCACAGACGCAATGAGGTCGGACCTAATCTCAAACAGAAGCTCGTCGTGGATCTGAAGCAGCAGGTATATGTCATCCCCCTTCCCTTCCGTCCGGATCATACGGTCAACCTCAATCATGGCAAGCTTTACCAGATCCGCCTGAGTCCCCTGCATGGGAGCGTTGATAGCCATGCGTTCGGCAGAGGCGCGCACATAGGGGATGGATGATCGGATACCGTCGAAGTACCGGCGGCGGCCGAAGAAGGTGCGGGCATAGCCTTGGCGCGCGGCATCCTGTTTCACTTCATCGAGATACTGTGCGAGCCGTGAGAAGGTCTCAAAGTACCGGGTGAAGAACTCCTGCGCCTCCGCGCGGGAGGTGCCCAACGCTTCGCGCAGGGCGTTGACGCCCATCCCGTAGAGAATGCCGAAGTTTATGACCTTCGCCCGGCGGCGCTGTTCATACGTGACCTCGGAGGAAGCGACCCCGAAGATGCGGGCAGCGACTTCAGCGTGGACATCGCGGCCGGCGCGGAATATGGCAGCGAGCTCTTCGTCGCTGGAGAGCATGGCCGCAATCCGCAGTTCTATCTGAGAGTAGTCGAATGAGACAAGCTCAAATCCCGATGGCGCCACGAAGGCGTGCCGGATGGCCCGGCCTTGCTCGGATTTTATTGGAATGTTTTGGAGGTTGGGTTCCTGGGAGGCAAGGCGGCCGGTGGTAGTGCCGGTCTGGATGAACGTGGTATGCAGCCGGTCGTCTTCCCCAAGCAGTTCCGGGATGGTGTCGATGTAGGTGGACAGCAGCTTCTGGAGCGCACGGTAGGACAGCACGGCCTCAATGATGGGGTGCGCGTCGCGAAGTTTTTCCAATTCCGATTCTCGGGTGGATCGGGCTCCGCCGGCAGTCTTCTTCTGGTTCTTGTGCGCAAGGTGCAGCTCATCGAACAGAACCTCGCCCAGCTGCCGCGGGGAGTTAATATTGAATTCCCTTCCCGCATGGCGGTGTATAGCATCGGCAATCCCCTCGAGCTCGCGGTGGTATTGCCCAGAGAGCGTCGAGAGAAAGGCGCGGTTGATGAGCAGGCCCCGCGCCTCCATGGCGCGAAGGATGGGTGTAAGAGGAAGCTCTATATGCTCATAGACAAACTGCAGGTCGCGGGCAGCCAGTTCTTGGATGATATGCTGCTTCGCCTCTGCGAACACGCGGCTTGTACCGATACGGTAGATATCCTCGCGGGTCGGCTGGGTTATGTTGGAATCAAGCACCCAGACGGCTATCGCGAGCCGGTCGACTTCCTCCTCCGGGAGTTGCTCTTCGCCCGCCTCCTCTGCCGGTATAGTAAGGGGCTTGGTGTCGACGCCGAGCACCGCGCGGACGCGGGGAGCAAGAGACCGGAATTCCAGCTCATGGAGCATATCGAGCGCCCTGCGGGCATCGACACCGTCGCGCCATTCTTGTGCGGGCAGCGAGAAGTCTATCGGCACATCGCGGCGGATTTCGGCAAGCATCTTTGAGAAGCGGGCTTCTTCCTCCTGATCCTGCAGCTTTTCCATGATGCCTTTTTTTATGCCTGCCCTGCTGAGCTGTGCGGGATCCTTTTTCAGCGTCCGATAAATGGCCTCAAGCGAACCGAAAGCAGCCACGAGCGCCGCGGCCGTCTTCTCGCCGATGCCCGCCACGCCGGGTATATTGTCCGACGGATCCCCTCTCAGCCCCTTATAATCTGCAATGCGGGTGGGCGGAAAGCCGAAGCGGGACTCTACAGCCTGCTCATCGTACAGGATGGTGTCCGCAATGCCTTTCCGGAGCGTATACACCTTGACGCGCGTGCCCTGTATCAGCTGCAGGGTGTCCATGTCTCCGGAGGCGATGATAATCTCAATCTGTCTGTTCTTTTTGAGCTTTTCGACGATGGTGCCGAGAATGTCGTCGGCTTCGAAGCCCGCGCATTCGTAGATAGGTATGCCGAAGGCGGCAATGACATCTCGGGAGCGGGCAATCTGAGCCGTAAGGTCGTCGGCAGTCTTAGGCCTCGTCGACTTATAGTTCGCATACGCCAGGGGGCGGATGGTGGGCTGGGGAAGGTCGTAGGCGGCGACGATATAATCGGGCTTCAGCTCCGTGATTATTTTAACCAGCATGGTGATGAGACCATAGAGGCCGCCGGTGGGTTCCCCCTTGGTCGAGGAGAATTCAGGAAGCGCATGGTAGGCGCGATGCAGGATTGCGTGGGTATCCAGAAGCACTAATCGTTTTGCGGCAGGCATGCGGAAATTGTAGCATTTCGGCCATCAATTAATATTCTTTGCCTATACAGCGTGCTCGGGACACAAAGATGCTAAGTTGCGAGGGCTCGCCGTAACCGTTTGAGTTTTTCCGTAACTGTCCGTAGTACTTTTTATCTAGCCTGTGCTAAGTCCTTGTTTTGAGCGGGCGATACGTATCACTCTTTTAATATATCTGGAGGCTCTGTATGGCCCAATCGCGCGGATAAAATCCGCGTTTCGCCTATTTCCATCGTTGAAAATTCTTCAGGTGGGAGAGCTGCTGTCATTACCTCGCGTGCAAGGAGGAGCGGCGGCTCCCCAAGCGGCTCCTGCGTCAATTTGAACACGCCCCAATGCATACCAATAGATCTTTCGGCGCCGATTTCTTGGTGCACGATGACTGCTTCATGCGGGTCGATATGAAACTTGCCAAAGATGGCGCGCGGATAGTAAGCGCCAATGGGTATGAGGCCGAGCAAAATATTCGGGAATTTTTTACCTATCTCTTTGAAATAGTTGGAGTGATAGCCTGTGTCTCCAGCAAAATAAATGCTACCTATAGGAGAATCGAGCACATAGCCACACCATCCAGATTGCTCGGCGCGGAAAAGTCGGCGCTTGGACCAATGCATCGCGGGAACGCCGCTTATAGTGAGCATGCCGAAGTTAGTGCTCTCCCACCATGAGAGTTCGGCAATATTAGTAATCCCTTCGTCTTCAAACCATTGCTTCGAATGCGTGGGCACGAAGTAGCGCGGAGCATTGCCTAATCGCAAAACAGTCGAGCGGTCGAGATGATCGTAGTGAGTATGACTAATAAGAACAATATTGATATTGGGCAAATCTTCAAACGCTATGCCTGTTCGCGCATGTCTTCGCGGTCCGAAAAATCGTATGGGTGATGCGCGATTGCTCCATATTGGGTCCGTTAGAACATTCACGCCCGCAACTTGAATGAGAAATGTCGCGTGCCCGACCCATGTAATTTGTATTTTTGACGAGTCAGGATTTCTTATTTTATCCAGGTCCGATTGTGCATATTTGGGAACATACGGCGGTACATCTAGTGGCGCATCTTCTGAGATGTTCCCAAAACCAAATCGCCATTTCAGGAATGTCCAGAGTGTCTGCACATAAAGAAGTATACCCTTCCGGGATTTCAAATCCCACATCCTCCGCAATTACGCAGTACTGTCTTTATTCAATCCGCCGTTCGCCCACGCCCATCCCCTCCGAGGAGAGCGCCACGGTCATATCCGGCGGCGGCAGCACAGAGCTGACCCGCTCAGCCCATTCAATACACACCAGAGCGCGGGGGTCGGTCAGAAATTCTTCGGGCATCAGAGCCGAGAACTCGTCCGGATCATCGAGCCGATACGCGTCGATATGTATCAGCCGGCTGAACCCTGCAGCGTCTATCGGATACTTTTTCATCAGGACGAAGGTGGGACTTTGTACCACTCCTTTAATACCCAGCTCCTTCGCAAGCGCCTGCATGAAAGTGGTCTTGCCGCTACCCAACGGACCGGAAAGAAATAGGAGAAATGCCCCGTTCGGCTTCGCCTGAACCCGCCCCAGTGTCAATCGGGCGAATGAAGGAAGTTGTTCCAGCGGGACGATTGCCATGAGGGCAGTGTAGCAAAGGGCGGTGTAAAATACAGAGGATGCAGTTCCAGGATGAGAAAGAGGTGGGAAGGATCAAGCTTCTGCGGCGGCGGGAGGAGGAAGAGCTGGCGCAGATCCTCTCGCAGAAGTACGGCATCGATTATGCCGATCTTTCCCTAATCGCAATCAATGCTGACGCGCTGCGGCTGATCCCCGAAGCGGAGGCGCAAGCGGCGCAGGTGGCAGCATTTGGGCGCGTGGGGAAACACCTCTCGGTCGCAGCGCGGTTGCCTGAGAGCGCACCTGCCAAGGCAGCCTTCCAGAAGCTGCGGGACCTGGGCTATGAACTCAAGCTGTATCTGGTCTCTGAGGAATCGCTGCGGCGGGCCTGGGAGCGGTATCAGGACCTGTCGTATGCCACGCGGTCGCGTGCGGGAGTATTCGATATTTCCGGAGAAACTATTGAGAAGCTCCTAGAAGAGGCCCGCGACACGAAGCGGGTGGGTGAGCTGGTCACGCAAAGCATTTCCCTCAAGCAAGCGTATCGGATAACCAGAATCCTGCAAATCATCCTGGCCGGCGGGTTCGCGACGGGGGCGTCCGACATCCACTTCGAGCCCGAGGAGAAGAGCGTGCGGCTGCGGTACCGGCTTGACGGGGTGCTCACCGACGTCCTGGCATTCGACCCTGAGACATACCGCCTGCTGCTCTCGCGCCTGAAGCTCCTGTCGGGGCTGAAACTTAACCTTACGCAGGAGGCCCAAGACGGGCGGTTTTCCATAAAGCTCAAGGGAACCGATATTGAAATCCGCTCCTCCGTGCTCCCGGAAGCGTACGGGGAGACGCTGGTGATGCGGCTCCTCAATCCTTCGGAGATTGGGGTTCCGCTTGAGCAGCTGGGCATGGAGGAAAAGCTGCGGCTCAGGGTGGAGCACGAAATCGCGCGCCCCAACGGAATGATCCTCACGACCGGACCCACCGGCTCCGGGAAGACGACGACTCTCTATGCGTTCCTGCGGAAAATCAATTCGCCCGACACGAAGGTCATCACCATCGAAGACCCGATTGAATACCATCTAGCGGGCATTGTGCAGACGCAGGTCGAGGTGGAGAAGAAATATACCTTCGCATCAGGGTTGCGCTCCGCGCTCAGACAGGACCCCGACATCATCATGGTCGGAGAAATCCGCGACGACGAGGTGGCCACCACTGCCATAAACGCGGCCCTGACCGGGCACTTGGTGTTCTCGACGCTCCATACGAACGATGCGGCCGGCTCATTCCCCCGGCTGATTGATCTGGGGGTGTCCGAAAAAGTTCTCTCATCTGCAATCAATGTCGCCCTAGCGCAGCGGCTGGTGCGCACGCTGTGCCAAGCCTGCAAGCAGGAGCGGCCCGCAGATGAACGGGAACGGAAGATTATCGACCGCTACCTTGGGGGGCTGGTTGATCAATCATTGGTCCCCCAAAACCGCACCGCGGTTCCGATACCCAGCCCCGCAGGGTGTGAAAAGTGCGGCGGACGGGGGTATAAGGGGCGGATTGGAATATTTGAAGCTATTTTTATGGACCGCAAGATAGAAGAGAGCCTGCGGACGAAACCGTCGGAGCGGGAGATTTTCGCAGTCGCCCGGCCGCAGGGGGTGCCCTCCATGGTGGAGGACGGCATTCTTAAGATTCTGCGGGGAGTTACCTCGTTTGACGAGCTGCGGCGGGTCGTTGATATTGAAGAGTGACCGCGTATGACGCTTACCACGCATGCGATAGCCGGAGCGGCGCTGGCTCTGATCGTCCCCACGAACCCTGCCCTCGCATTCGTGCTTGGTTTTGCAAGCCATTTTCCGCTTGATGCGATCCCGCACTACGATTATCCAATCTATTCCGACAGCATCCACCCGAAGAAACCCGACGAGCCGATCCGATTTGACCCTCTATTTGCTCGGGATGCGGCTGATTTTTCCCTTGATGCCGCAATCGGTATTGCCGTTGCCGTCGCAATCTTTTCAGCCGGCGTGCCGCTCCCCGCGCTCCTGGCCGGGGCAGTGGGTGGAATCATCCCCGACCCGCTCCAGGTAATGGCAAAAAAATTTCCCTATGCGCCCCTGCGGTCACTGCAGCAGTTCCACCAATGGATGCATACCCGCTACCGGCTGCGTGAAAGCGGCCAGGTGGTGCTGGGCGTTGTATCACAACTTGCCCTTATTGCACTCATAATCATCGCCACAAAAAGCACAGCGCTGTTTTAAGAAAGGGTCAATATTGCGCGAGCAGGCGGGGAGAGTAGAGTTGATGGAGAAATGTTCCGGCACGGAGCGGCTTCGAGTCCACATACCTCTAAGCAATGCCCATTTTCGATTAAACGAAAAGCGGATTCTACTGATGAGGATAGCTCCCGCCATGCCGCCACACGGGCGGACGCCGGAACGTCCTTACACTAGCTCCAATACCCTCCCGGGTCGGCATTGCTTAGAGATATGTAGTCTCGATACCTATCAAGAACAACAAGAAAAGTATAAAGCTGAAAGAAACTGCCGAAAAACGCGTACAATCATACCCTATCATATCAACTATTCTATGTCAAGTACTGATGCCCCTGCTGCTGAAACGCCCCCTCTGCGCGATGAACGGTCGTTTCTTGACGCCACCCTGCGGCCCGCATCCTGGGATGAGTACATAGGACAGGATCCCATCAAACAAAACCTCCATATCCTGATTGCTGCTGCCAAGGAGCGCGGGGTTCCGCCGGAGCATATACTTTTTTACGGCCCGCCCGGACTGGGAAAGACCACGCTTGCCCATTTGATTGCAAAAGAGCTAGGTGGCGCCCTGCGGGCGACTTCTGGGCCGGCCATAGAGCGGGTCGGCGATCTGGCGGCGCTGCTTTCGAATCTCGCGCCCGGCGACATACTTTTCATTGATGAAATCCACCGGCTTCCCCGAGCAATCGAGGAGGTGCTGTATCCGGCAATGGAGGGGGGCGTCCTTAACATTATCATCGGGAAGGGGCCTTCCGCGCGGACGCTCGAGCTTCCGTTGGCTCCCTTTACGCTCGTGGCCGCCACAACACAGGCGGCCAATCTCTCTGCCCCGCTGCGATCGCGGTTCTCCGGAGGCGCCTTCCGGTTGGAATTCTATAGTGAAGAGGACATCGCCCGCATCGTGCGGCGATCCGCGACAATACTTGGTGTCGAGGCTGAAGAGGGCGGCGTGGCGGAGATAGCGAAGCGCAGCCGGGCCACGCCGCGGGTAGCCAACTATCTGCTCAAACGGGCGCGGGACTATGCGCAGCTCAAGCGTACGGCCCTCTCGCAGGACGCGGTCGCAGAATCGCTGAAATTACTTGAAATCGACGCATTGGGGCTGGGATCATTGGATCGGAAGCTGCTGCTTGCGCTGATTGAACGGTTCAATGGCGGGCCGGCGGGAGTCGGCGCGCTTGCGGCAGCACTGTCTGAGGAACCCAATACGATTTCCGAGGTACACGAGCCCTATCTGCTGCAGCTGGGGCTTATCGAACGCACGCCACGGGGGCGCGTAGCGACCAGTAAGGCGTACACGCATACGGGGAAGAAGCCGCCGGAACAGCCGCTTGGCTTTGCATAAAATATGCCCGGCATGAAGCGCGTCGGGCATATGGGCAGGCTAGTCTGCCGCGGTAAGGTATCTGATTGCGGCAGGTTCTGCCGCTGCTCCCCGCCGCGGGGCTAGCCGCACAAGAGTCTCCTTGAACAGCTCAATTATGTCCTCAGAATCGGCTCTTTCCACGTACAGCCGGACGGCCTCTTCTGCGTCGCGTAGACGCACGAGCCATAGTCCTGCTAGGAAACTCCACGAAAGCCGGGCGCGGAGGCGCAGTGACAGGGTCTTTTTGAGCTGCTGCACCGCACAAGCTGCCGACTCGGCCCACAGCTGATCTGCATCAAAGCTGACGCGCAGGCCGGTGGCCTGGTATTCCTGCTGAATACGCGTCTGCGCCTGTTTTACGAAATACCGGGCTGCATGATGAATCTTCTCCATCACAGCCCCGTGGTGGAATCCGTTTCCAGGTCCGGATTGTGCCGTGCGGCCCCGTTCTGCTCCGATAAGTTCCAGAGCTTTCTTGAGAACAGGCTCCGGAGCAAGGCGAATTTTCGCGGTAGGCATCGATGCACCCCCATGTACAGTCCTTTTTCAGTTATACTCCCCGAGGCTGCAATGTCAAAGGTGGGTACTCGAGAGAGTTCCCTGGAGACCGTGCGTTTTTTTGAAAAATGGGTATCCTTGCACTATGTCTGGGCACTCTAAGTGGTCGAAGATAAAGCACAAGAAGGCGGCGACGGATTCGCGCAAAAGCCAAGTGTTTTCAAAGCTTGTCCGCTATATCACCGTTGAAGCCAAGAAGGCCCGGGGCGACCGCAACGCCCCCGGACTGCGCCTCGCTATTGAAAAAGCACGCGCGGAGAATATGCCGGCCGGCAACATTGATCGAGCTGTGGAGAAAGCGTCAAGCGACACCAGTACGCTAGAGTCAGTCACCTATGAAGCGTACGGGCCGGGGGGGGCAGCCATCGTCATTGAAGGATATACGGACAACCGGAATCGAACATCGGCTGAGCTGAAGCATCTGCTTTCTGTACACGGCGGATCCTTGGCCGCACCAGGGGCGGCACTGTGGGCATTTGTCCGGGGAGAGAGCGGGCTTGAGCCCCAGACCACGATTGAGCTGCCGGAGGAAGCGCTGCAGAAACTGGCACAGCTCGTTGATGAGCTCGAGGAGCAGGATGACGTCAATGAGGTCTATACTAACGCCGCATGAGAGTCCTTGCGTTCGACCCCGGTTTTGAACGCCTCGGCGTGGCGCTGCTTGAGCATGATCCTGCCGGGCGAAACGGCACGATCCTGCGGTTCTCAGACTGCCTGCGCACTTCGCCTCTGGATGCCTTCTCTGACCGGCTGCATCAGCTAGGAACCGCAACTCAGAAGCTTATCGCAGACGGTGCCCCGTCCTGTATGGCGCTGGAAACCATCTATTTTGAAAAAAACGCCAAAACGGCAATGCATATTGCAGAAGTACGGGGTATGCTCGTCTATATCGCTGCTATGAACAAGCTGCAAATCTGCGAATATACGCCGCTGCAGGTGAAAATGGCAACGACCGGGTACGGGAAGAGCGATAAGGCGGCGATTGCCCGCATGGTGCCGCAATTGATTGATGTGCCAGCCGGCAAGCGCCTCGATGACGAGCTCGACGCCATCGCCATAGGGCTTACATGTCTGGCAATGGAGTGGGGGAAATGACTTGTCCACAGGCAGGGCTGCGGCGGCTTGCAAAGCTAAGGCAATTTGATACAACTCTGGATGTGCTTGCACACCACCTAGACATCACCCTTTATTAAGTAACTGCACCGAGCTATGTACGACGAGTTTTCAGAGCGTTTTATACAAGAGAAGGAAGATGATGCGAGCGAACCGATCGACGACGGAGAGCTGGAAGAAGACGATCTTGATGTCGACCCCGGCGCTCCTGAGGAAGAAGAGGAATTCTGACCTGACACCCCCCGCCGAACCGCGGGGGGTGTCAGGTAATGCGGACAAACCGGTGCTTCCCGATGCGCAGTACAATCGGCCGCCGTTCAATGGCGTCGACATCAGCGAGTGGCGCGCCACCGACCTCTGAAACAGCGCCAGCCTGAAGGAGGCGTCGCAGTTCGGCTTTGGACGAGACCGTGCCGTCCGCAATCAGGGCGTCTGAAATCTTCTCGCCCGTGCCGATTACAATCTCTCGAATGTCCCCGGGCATTCCGCCATGCTGGAATGCCGCGGCAAAATCTTTCTCCGTTTGCGCTGCACGGTCGAATCCATGGTAGACGGCAACAATTTCCCGGGCAAGCCGCATCTTTGCCTCTTTGGGGTGGCCCTGCATGATTGTGCTGATTGCCGGTAGCGGTATATCGGTGCAGGTTTCAAAATAGGCGGGCAGCAGATCGTCCCGCAGGGACATAAGCTTGCCATACATATCCGTCGGAGAGTCCGTGAGGTATACGCAGTTATCATATGTTTTGCTCATCTTGCGGCCATCAAGCCCTTCAATCAGGCGCGTGGTAAGAATGAACTTCTCCCGCTTACCGAGAGCCTGCTGCAGGTGTCGGCCGGCAAGCATGTTGAACTCCTGGTCCGATCCCCCAAGTTCGGCATCAACATCCAGCATCGCCGAGTCATACCCCACCATAAGCGGATAGAGGAATTCATGAAGCCCGATCGGTTTATCTTCCCCCATGCGGCGCTGGAACATATCCCGCTTGAGCATCTGCTGGACCGTAAAGCGGCTGGCAAGCCCTACGATTTCTGTAAGAGTCAGTGGCGCCAGCCATTCGTCGTTATATCGGATTTCAGTCTTGGAGAAATCGAGTATTTTTTCCGCCTGCCGCCGGTAATCGGCAAAATTATCCTTCACATCTCCCGCAGACAGTGGTTCGCGCATGGTATCACGGCCGGAAGGATCCCCAATCATTGCCGTAAAGCTGCCCACGACAAAAATGACCGTGTGCCCGAGGGAAGCGAACCTACTGAGCTTGCGCAGGGGAACTGAGTGCCCCAGATGCAGCTTCGCGCCGGTCGGATCAACGCCAAAATACACCCGCAACGGTTCTCCGGAGCTGAGTTTGCGGAGAGCCAACTCGCGCGGTATGACGTTTTCAACGCCGCGGGTCAGCAGATCTTCAATCTCTCCCCTATCCGTTGACGCTTGCATACGAGCAAACTCTAGCATATCGTGACCTTTTATGCTGCCGCGGCATGATAAAATAAGGAAGATGGCACATTCCAATCGCCGCCGCTTTGTACATACCCTGCGCACCCACGCATTCTCAATTTTTGTCTCACTTGTAGCGCTGGCGTTCGTGGTGCTGGGAGGTCTGGCGCTGTGGGCGGCAACGCTGAAGGTTCCTGATCTGCAGTCGCTTGAGAACCGGAAAATAGAGCAGTCGGTGCAGATCTATGACCGCACCGGAACCGTGCTGCTCTACGACCTCAATCAAAACGCCCAGCGCACCGTGGTGCCGCTCGCGCAGATCAGCCCCAACATACAGGACGCGTTCGTGGCAAGCGAGGATCCGACCTTTTATTCGAACCCGGGCATAGACGTATGGTCCATTCTCCGGGCAGCCTTTGTCGACGCAACATCCCTCGGCGCCGTACAGGGAGGTTCAACCATCACGCAACAGGTGGTGAAGCAGTCCATCCTCACGGATGATAAAACGATCACCCGAAAGGTTGAGGAGATAATTCTGGCGCTGAAGCTTGATCATGCCATGAGCAAGGATCAGATTCTTGAAACATACCTAAACGAGGTGCCGATGGGAGGAAACATGTACGGGGTCGAGGCGGCCAGCGAAGAATTCTTCGGCGTCCCCGCCTCCGGAGTGACGCTCCCGGAGGCGGCATACCTAGCGGCTCTGCTGCCCGCCACGAGCTATCTTTCGCCGTATGGGAACAACCGGGCAGATCTAGACGCGCGCAAGAATGTGGTGCTACAGCGCCTCTATGAGCACGGATATATTGACGCGGCGACGCGGGATGCGGCGAAGGCTGCGGTGGTGACATTTCTGCCCCAGCAGAGCTCGGCCATCCAGGCCCCCCATTTTGTATTTTACGTGGAGCAGTATCTTGAGCAGAAGTACGGCACCGACGCACTGAGCAGTGGCGGGTGGAAGGTGACGACAACCCTCGACGCTAATCTGCAGGCGTATGCCGAGGCCACCGTGGCCAAGTGGGGGGATATAAACCAGAAGAATTTCAACGCAAGCAATGCAGGATTGATTGCCATCGACCCCACGAATGGACAGATTCTTGCA
>VFSW01006613.1_pt1 | contig 17001 bp, 18 predicted proteins | sample 5358111 | NCBI WGS metagenome assembly VFSW01 (sample SAMN11554181, study PRJNA540505) | mine drainage metagenome | isolation source: sediment from site ElyBrook_90M | place: USA: Ely Copper Mine, Vershire, VT | collected 2017
CGGTCTTGGAAGGGACTGTCCGGATGCGGCAGTAGCTCAAGAAACGATTGATCGCTGGGATATCGCTTAAGGCCTTTGCCCCTTCTTCCATGGTATCTCCCTTAGCTTTATGGTCGCGCGCCGGTCAAATCCCGATGCTCGCGGACGTTTTATTACATAAGTCCTGGAATCGCAAGCCATATACGGGCTTCACGCCCAGTATGAGCCCCTCGTCATGAGGCGTGAGGTCAAGCGCATCGCCACGCGCAGGGGTAGAGGCAGCGGCGCCCCGCCCATCGAGATCGCCTTCTCACCGTGCAGATTTTCGTCGTGTTTCATCTGTTCAAGGATCGCGCGGCTGCGCAGGTCCGCGGCCGGCAGGCGCGCAATATGATCGCGCAAATGCGTTTCGACCTGTCGCTCCGTTTCACCGATGAACCCGAGACTCGCACGGTCGCCGAGTGCGCCGGCAAGCGCGCCGATCGTGAATGAGCCCGCATACCACAAGGGATTCAGCAAGCTTGTGCGGCCGTTCAGCTCGCGCAGACGCGACTCGCACCAGGCGAGGTGATCGGTTTCATCCGCCGCCGCGCTTTGCATCGCCGCGGCGACGTCGGGGTCCCGCGCCGTCAGTGCCTGTCCTTGGTACAGCCCTTGGGCGGAAACCTCGCCCGCGTGGTTCACGCGCATCAGCCGCGCGGACTCCTTGCGCTCGGCATCGGTCAACGCGCCATCCTCGCAGGGCTGTTCCGGGGCGCCCCGCCGCGCGCGCGCAGGCGCGCTTAAGACCTTGATCGCCCTATCAATTTGGCCCAAGAGCAGGTCCGTCATGCCGAAACTTCGCGGTTCCATCGATACATTATATAATATGCGTCCGCGGTCCGCATTTCGGGGCTGGTAACGGTGCGCGCGCTTCTGTACACTTTCGCGCCTTTCGTCCATCACGTCGAATCTCAGAGTATTCTCATGTATACGGTATTCTCAAAACCCGAAGAAACACGCGGCGACTGGTTCGTCGTCGATGCGGCCGGCAAAACGCTGGGCCGCTTGGCATCCCAGATCGCACATCGCCTGAAAGGCAAGCACAAGCCGAATTATGCGCCGCACCAGGATCTCGGCGATCATATCGTCGTCATCAACGCCGGCACCGTACACGTGACCGGGGCGAAGCTGACGGACAAGTTCTACCACCAGCATACGGGCTACGTCGGCAATTTGAAGAGCATCGCGCTCGGCAAGCTGCTGAAGGAGCACCCGGAGCGCGCGATCGAATTCGCCGTCAAGGGGATGCTGCCGAAGGGGCCGCTTGGCCGCCGCATGTACAAAAAACTGCATGTATTCGGCGGCAACGAGCATCCGCATCAGGCACAGCAGCCGCAGCCGCTGGAAATCACTTAAAGAGTCCGCAGGAAAATACAACATGGCACAGATCAAAGCCGCAAACTCCTATTACGGCACCGGGCGCCGCAAGACCTCGAGCGCGCGCGTTTACCTGACTCCGGGTACCGGGAAAGTCGCTATCAACGGCCGCACCCTCGACGAATTTTTCGGCCGCGAGACCGGACGCATGATCGTGCGCCAGCCGTTTCAAGCGGTCGAAATGGACGGCAAGTTCGATATCGTCGCGCACGTCGAGGGCGGCGGGATCACCGGTCAAGCCGGCGCGATCCGCCACGGCATCACGCGCGCGTTGATGGAGTACGACGAAACGCTGCGCCCTAGCCTGCGCAAAGCGGGCTTCGTGACGCGCGATGCGCGCGAGGTGGAACGCAAGAAAGTCGGTCGTCGCAAGGCGCGGCGCGGTACGCAGTTCTCCAAGCGCTAACCGGAAAATACCTCCCGGTATTCGATCGGTTTTGGGGGATCGTCTAGCGGTAGGACAACGGTCTCTGACACCGTTTACCTAGGTTCGAATCCTAGTCCCCCAGCCAACACACAGGGGCCCGCATTCGCGGGCCCCCACCCCGGGTCGGAGCGTGAGTCGACATGTCGGTTGAGCGCAATTCGGGTGGACGCGTTGCGTTGCTGGCGCTCGGTGCGCTCGGGGTCGTATTCGGCGACATCGGCACGAGTCCGCTGTACGCCGTTGCCACTTGCTTCTCGGATGCGCATCTCGTCGTCTCCGCGGATTACGTGCTCGGCGTCCTGTCGCTGATCTTCTGGTCGCTGGTCCTCGTCATTCTCCTGAAATACGTCGCGGTCGTGCTGAACGCGGATAACAAGGGCGAGGGCGGCGTCCTCGCGCTGACCGCGCTGGTCGTCAACAACGAGAGGGCGAGCCCGCGCCGCGCGCTCTACGGCACGCTCGGGATCCTGGGCGCCGCCTTGTTCTTCGCCGACGGCGCGATCACGCCGGCGATCTCCGTTCTGGGTGCGGTCGAGGGCCTGAAAATTGCCGCGCCGGCCTCGCAAATTCCCATTTTGCCGATCGCGGCGATCGTGCTCTTCTGGCTGTTCATGATCCAGCGTCACGGCACGGGTTCGGTCGCGCGCGTGTTCGGACCGATCATGTTGGGCTGGTTCCTGGTGCTGGCGGTTCTGGGGGTGTACTGGATCTTGCGCGAACCGCGCGTGCTCGTCGCCGTCGATCCGCGCCATGCGTTCAGTCTTCTGACCCAACACCAGGTCAGCGCGCTCGCGGTGCTGGGCGGGGTGTTTCTAACGGTCACGGGCGGCGAAGCGCTCTACGCCGACATGGGACATTTCGGCAAGACGCCGATCCGCGTCGGCTGGATCCTCGTGGTGATGCCCGCGTTGCTCCTCAATTATTTCGGGGAAGGGGCATTGCTGATCCAGAATCCCGCCGCGATCAGCAATCCCTTTTACCTGATGGCGCCGGCCTGGGCCTTGTGGCCGCTGGTGATACTCGCCACCGCGGCCGCCGTGATCGCGTCCCAGGCGGTGATCTCCGGCGTCTTTTCCGTGACCCACACGGCGGTGAGTCTTGGTTTGCTGCCGCGCCTGCGCGTCGAACATTCCTCGGCCGACAACGCCGGCCAAATCTATGTGCCGACGATGAATTGGGCCCTGATGGTCGCCGCGCTCGCCTTGGTCGTCGGCTTCGGCAGTTCCAATGCGCTCGGAGGCGCGTATGGCTTGGCGGTATCCGGCGCGATGACCATCGTGACGCCGCTCACGCTCAGCCTGATCAAGTCGAGGTCCGGCCGGGAGAGTCTGCCGCTGCGGATCGGGCTGTCATTGCTGTTCATCGTCGACATCGCCTTCCTGATGGCGAACATGACGAAGCTCAGCGAGGGCGGCTGGCTTCCGCTGTCGTCGGGGCTTTGCATTTATTGGCTGATGCAAACCTGGCAGAAAGGCCGCGCGGCGCTGCTCGCGCGGCTCTTGCGCGAACAAAAGCCGGTGCGCGATTTTCTGGAGGACTTGAAGCGCGATCCGCCGGTGCGGGTGCCGGGAACGGCGGTGTTCCTGGACGCGAAGGCCTCGGGTATCCCGCGTGCGCTGCTCAATAACATCAAATTCAACCGCGTGATGCATGAAAGGGTCGTGCTCTTGACCTTCGTGACTCGCGAAGAGCCTCGCATCCCCTTATCGAAGAGTTTGACCGTGACGCCGGTCGGCGAGGGCATCTTGCGGGTCGTCGCCCAGATCGGATTCATGGACAAACCCAATATCGTCGATATATTGCGCGAATCGGAAAGCCACGGCGTGCCTTACGATCCCGAGCGCACGACGTACTTCTTGAGCCGCGAGGAGCTGATCGCCGGGAGGCGTTCGGACCTCACGCCGCTCAGGCGCAGGGCTTTCATCCAAATGGCGCGCAACGCCCAAGTGGTCGCGGACTTTTACGGGCTCCCGCCCGGCCGGGTCGTCGAGATCGGGACACGCATCGAAATTTGAGCAGCGCGCACGCCGCCTCTCAGGGCGGCAGCCGCCGGACCCCGCCGTCTCCCGCGACGATCAGGAAATCCGCGCCGCGCCGCGCGAACAAGCCTACGGTGACGACTCCCGCGATCTGATCGGCCGCAGTCTCGAATGCGACGGGGTCGGTGAGCCTCAAATGATGGACATCGAGGATCACGTTGCCGTTGTCGGTGACGACGCCGTCGCGCCAGACGGGCTGTCCGCCCAGGGCGACCAACTGACGTGCGACATAGGAGCGCGCCATCGGGATCACTTCGATGGGCAGAGGATAGGCGCCCAAGACCTCGACCAGCTTGCTGTCGTCGATGATGCAGACGAAGCGCTTGGACGCGGCGGCGACGATTTTCTCACGCGTCAGCGCCGCGCCGCCGCCCTTGATCAAGGTTCCGTGCCGGGTCGCCTCGTCGGCGCCGTCGACGTACAGCGGCAAATCTCCCGCACAGTTCAGCTCGAGTTCGGGTATCCCGGCGCCGGCGAGCAGCTTGGACGTCGCTCGTGAACTCGAAACGGCGCCCTCGAGCCGTATATTCCGCTCTTTCAGTGCGGCGATGAATTCGTTGACGGTGGAGCCGGTGCCGATGCCGAGGAGCATGCCCTCTTCGACGAATTCAAGCGCGGCCTCGGCGGCAAGTCGCTTTTTTTCCTGCGGATGCACGGCTTTTCCTGTCTCCAAAAACGACTGTGCCCGCTTACGCGGGCACAGTCGATTTCTTTCGAAGGCTTACTTCTTCTTAGCGGCCTTTTTCTTGGCTACCTTCTTCTTCGCCTTCTTTGCTTTCGCTGCCATGATTAAAACTCCGTTGTCGGGTTAGTCCGGGGACCGAGTATATACACGAAAAACCAAATTACAAGCAATACGTCACGCTTAGTGAGCGCCAATGTGGTAGCGATGTGCGCGAGTTCACGCCAACGCGAGAATGAAATCCCATTCCTTCTTCGCCACCGGCGTCACCGACAGACGGTTTCCCCGGCGCAGGATCATGAGATCCGACAGCGCGGTCGATGCGTGTTCGCGCAACTGGTCGAGCGTGATGACGCGATCGAATGTGGCCGTGAGCTTGACGTCGACGGCGTACCAGCGCGGGTCCTTAGGCGTGCTCCGGGCATCGTAGTGCGCATCCGTCGGGTCGAAGGCGGTCGCATCGGCATACGCTTCGCGGCTGATCGTAACGATGCCGGCGATGCCGGGTACGACGCAGCTCGAGTGATAGAAAAACGCGGAATCGCCCTTTTTTACGGCGTCTCGCAGCATGTTTCGCGCCTGAAAATTGCGCACGCCTTGCCATGAAGTCGTCTTGCGGGGACAAGCTGCGAGATCCGCGATGCTGAATGTCCCGGGCTCCGACTTCAATAGCCAGTGATTCATTGGCGCCCCCGCATGCAGTGAGTGAGTCCGTGCTCCGTCGCGAGCATATCCAAGCGCAGATCGTGGGCCTGCGCAAATTCTACGGCGGTGCGCTGGCATTCGAACGCCAGCCCGATCAGGAGCGGGCCTCGCCAGCGATGTCGGCGGCCGCGGAACGCGACGGCCCGATCGTAGAAGCCCGCGCCCATCCCCAGGCGTGCGCCGTCAGCGCCCACGCCGACGAGCGGGACGACGATGAGGTTGAGCCAACGCGCATCGACCGCCCGCGCCGCGCCGCCGGGTATCGGGATCCCATAAGCGCCCGTGCGCATGCGGCCGGCGAGCGCAAGGAAGCGCAAGCGGCGGTGGCGGCGGTCGACCACCGCCGGCAGGTACAGGCGCACGCGGCGACGGCGCGCGGCCGTGATCAGCAAACGCGTATCCGTTTCATGATCGATCGGCAGGTATACGGCGACCTTCGCGCCGGCCGCGAACCGCGGCATGCGCATGATCGCGAGCTCTGCGGCGCGTGACCGTGCGGCGTGTTCGGTGCGGGAAAGCGCGCGGCGGCGCGCGCGAAGTGCGCTGCGCAAGTCGGCTTTCATTGGATGGCGCGGCCCGCATGTGCCGTCTTGGACCGTTGCTCCCGACCTGAGCAACAGGTGGGGCTCACTGCGGCACTTAAGGCTTTCCGCTCGAGGCGGACTTGCACAATGTTGCCAGCAAGCAAAGGCCCCTGGGGTTTACAAATTAGGGTCGAGAGGTAACCCGATCCGCATCGAACACCGCAGGCAGCGCCAAACCCAAACTCGCGGGAAGGGACGCTCAAAGCTCGAGCTGCTGACCCTTCTCCAACGCCGACTCTACGCGCTCGCGCAGGATACGCAAGCGTCCGCCGACCTCCGTTTCGAGATTGCCGTCGCTCTTGCGCAACCGGATCAACTCATTCGCCATATTCAGCGCCGCAATCACCGCGATGCGGTCGAGGCCGACGACTTTGCCGCTGTCGCGAATTTCGCGCATGCGCGCATTCAAGAGTTCAGCCGAATCCAGCAAGTCGGTGCGCTCGTGCGCGGCACAGGTTATTTGATACTCCTTTTCGAGTATGCGGATGCTGACTCTCGCGTGATTGTCGCTCATACCTGTTCCATGGATTTCAGCCGCCCGATCATCGCTTCCACGCGGGCCCGCACCTGCTCGTTCTTCTGGAGCAGACTGGCGCGCTCCGTGGTCAACGCGTCCTGACGCTGGCGCAGTGCGCGGTTCTCTTCTTTTATCTGCCCCACGGTGGCGATCAAATCGTCGAGCCGCTTCTCGAGGCGCTTAAGCTCCAATTCGACGGCGGATTTGGCGGCAGCTTCGTTCATAGCGTACCAATATAGTGCGCCGCAAACCGCATTGCAAAGGGCGGCGTACGCCGCCGCTGCGGTATGATTCGGGCGTCATGCCGAACTGCGACATTCGATTCAGGGATTTCGAGGACGTGCTCGCGGCCGCCGGAAGCCATGCGGACGCGGCCGAGGCGCATGGTTCCTTGTGCGGCGCGTTGTGCTCCGTTGCCCCGTACCGAATGCAGGACTGGATCAATGAAATCCTGCCGGAGGCGGCCTCCCTGTCCGAGGAATCGGCGGCGGTGCTGGAACGCGTGTTCACGGCGACGGCAAAGTCGTTCGGAGAGCAGGGCATGGAATTCGAACCCCTGCTGCCCGACGACGACCAGCCCCTCAACGGCCGCGCGAACGCGTTGGCGCTCTGGTGCACCGGGTTTCTGTATGGTCTTGGAACCGGCCAGATCGCGGACCTCGACGCGCTGAACGGAGACGTCGGCGAAATCGTCCGCGATTTCACCGAGATTTCACGCGCGGCGGGCGACGATGCCGACGCGGACGAATCCAATGAACAGGCTTACGCCGAACTCGTCGAATTCATCCGCGTCGCGGCCCAGGTGGTATTCGAGGAATTGTTGCCGTTGCGCAGCCACGTGTACCCCGCGGCGCAGCGCCTGCATTGAGCTCGCGCGTGGATCGACGCGAGTTCGAGCGCCGGCGCCGCCAGTTGATGCGCGTGCTCGGCAAGGACGCGATCGCGATTCTGCCGGCCGCTCCGGTGCGCCGCCGAAACGGCGACATCGAGTTCTCGTATCGGCAGGACAGCAATTTCCATTACGTCACCGGGTTTCCGGAAGCGGACGCCGTCGCCGTGCTCGCTCCGGGACGCCCGCAGGGCGAATACGTCTTGTTCGTGCGCGAGCGCGACCGGTTGCGCGAGGCCTGGGACGGGCCGCGCTGCGGGCCCGACGGCGCCGTTGCGGCCTACGGCGCGGACGACGCATTTCCGATCGCCGACATCGATGAAATTCTGCCCGGATTGATGGAGGATCGGCCGCGCATTTTCTATTCCATGGGCGCGCACGAGGATTTCGATCCGCGCATCGTCGGCTGGATCAACGCGCTCAGGGTGCAGGCGCGCCAAGGCTCCACCGCGTTCCAGGAAGTCGTCGCCTTGAGCCTTGTCGTCGATGATTTGCGCCTGTACAAGAGCCGCGCGGAGCAGGCAGGATTGAGGCGGTCGGCGCGGATCGCGGTCGATGCGCACCGCCGCGCGATGCGCTTCGTCCACCCCGGCGCGATGGAGTATGAGGTCATGGCCGAGCTGGTCCACGAGTTTCGCCGGCACAACGCCGATCTGGCCTACCATCCGATCGTCGGCGGCGGCGCGAACGCGTGCGTCATGCACTACAGGGACAACGATAAAGCCTTGGCCGACGGCGATCTGCTGTTGCTCGATGCGGGTTGTGAGCTCGATTATTACGCCTCCGACGTCACGCGCACCTTTCCCGTCGGCGGTCGGTTCCGGCCGGCGCAACGGGCGGTGTACGAGGTCGTGCTCGATGCGCAGAGTGCTGCGATCGACAAAGTTCGCGCAGGTAACGATTGGAATGCGCCGCACGAAGCCGCGGTGCGCGCCGTGACCCAGGGACTCGTCAAACTCGGCCTGCTCAAAGGCCGGCCGTCGCGGCTGATCAAGGACAAGGCGTACCTGGAGTTCTTCGGCCATCGCACCGGTCACTGGATCGGACTCGACGTGCACGACGTAGGCGATTATCGCGTCGACGGGCAATGGCGTGTGTTGGAGCCCGGGATGGCGCTGACCGTCGAGCCGGGCATCTACATCCGCCCATCGTCGAAGGTGCCGAAGGAATTCTGGAACATCGGCGTGCGGATCGAGGACGACGTTCTCGTCACCGGGGCGGCGCCCGAGGTGATGACCGCGGAGCTGGAAAGAGACCCGGATGCGATCGAGCGGCTGGTGCAAAGCGCATGAGCGAATCGTTCGATGTCGCGATCGTCGGCGGCGGGATGGTGGGAGCCAGCCTCGCGGTCGCGCTGCGGCCCCTCGGCCTGAAAGTCGCGCTGATCGAAGCGGTGCCGCAGGACGCGCCTTCGCAGCCGAGCTTCGATGAGCGCACGACGGCTTTGTCGAACGGCAGCCGGCGCATCCTCGAGACGCTCGACGTCTGGGGCGAGGTGTCCGGCGCCGCGACGCCGATCAGCCGCATCCATGTGTCGGACCAGGGGCGCTTCGGCTTTGCGCGCATCGATGCCGAAGAGCAGGATCTGCCGGCCATGGGCTACGTGCTCGCGAACCGGGCGCTGGGAAAGGCGCTCTGGTCACGGATCAACGCGAACCCTGATTTGCGCGTCTTTTGTCCCGCGCACATCGAGGCGGCGACGCCGGGGCCGCAATCGGCGCAACTCTCGATTCGCGCCGCCGACCGCCCGCTGGAGTCGATCGATGCGCGTCTCGTCATCGCGGCCGACGGCGTCCAGTCGGTCGTCCGGGCGGCGTTCGGCATCGCCGCACAAGCGCGGGATTACGGGCAAACCGCCGTGATCACGACGATTTTGCCGCAGCGCTTCCACGAGCACGTGGCTTACGAGCGATTCGCCGACGAAGGCCCCCTCGCTTTGCTGCCGCTCGCGGATGGGCGCTGCACGCTCGTGCTGACGCTCGAACGGGCACTCGTCGACGCGGCGATGGCCGCCACGGATGCCGAATTTCTCGCCGAAGCGCAACGTCGATTCGGCTTCAGGCTCGGGCGCTTCCTCAAGGTCGGGAAGCGCTTCGCCTACCCCTTGGCGCTGACGCAGGCGCTGCGCACGAGTTCGGGGCGCTGCGTGATCGTCGGCAATGCCGCGCAAAGCCTGCACCCGGTCGCCGGCATGGGGTTCAACCTGGGACTGCGCGACGTGGCGTGCCTCGCCGAGCTCATCGCCGATTGGCGCGCAGACGGCGTGGCCGACGTCGGCGATGCGCGCCTCGCGCCCGCGTACGATGAATGGCGGCGCGGCGATCGGCGCGCGATCATCGGTTTGACCGACGGGCTCGTGCGGCTGTTCTCAAACCCTCTCGGCGCCGTGCGGCTTGCGCGCAATCTCGGGCTTCTCGCTTTCGATATGTTCCCGCCGGCGAAGACCGCCCTGTCCGCTTTGAGCACCGGCGCTTCGGGCCGCGTTCCCAAGCTCGCGCGCGGGGTTCGGCTCGCATGATTCGCGAGTTCGACATCGTGATCGTGGGCGCGGGCGCGGTCGGCACGACCGCCGCCGCCGTGCTCGCCGCGCGCGCGGGGTGCGCGCCCGAGCGCGTGGCCGTGATCGCCGACCGGCTGCCGCCGGATGCGCGCGGCGCGGACTGGGATCTTCGCGTTTTCGCGCTCGGGCGCGCATCGCAGCGCCTGTTGGGGATTTGCGGCGTTTGGGACCGATTGCCGCGCGACCGCGTTTGCTCCTATGAGCGCATGCGCGTCTGGGACGCGAGCAGATCCGCGGACGGTCCCGGCGCGCTCTGCTTCGACTGCGCCGAGGTCGGCGAGCCGGACCTGGGATCGATCGTCGACGGCCGGGCGCTGCAGTGGCATTGCCTGCAAGCGGCGCGCGCGGCGGGCGTCGTGGTCATCGAGGCGGGGCTTCGGGACGTCGCGATCGGGGAGACCTGCGCGCGGATCCAGGCGACCGACGGCCGCGCGATCTCGGCTCAGCTGGTCGTTGGCGCCGACGGAACCTCGTCGACGACGCGCCGGTTGCTCGGCATCGACACGGCCGGGCATGCGTACGGCGCGGACGCGCTGGTCGCTCATGTGCGCACCGCCAAGCCGCATCACAACACCGCTTGGCAGCGCTTTTTGCCGACCGGGCCGCTCGCTTTTCTGCCGCTGTCCGACGGCCGATCGTCGATCGTCTGGAGCGTCCGCCGCGAGCAGGCCGCCCGCCTGCGTGCGCTCGATGCGGCGGAGTTTGCGTCCGCCCTCGATGCGGCGAGCGCCGAAGTGTTGGGTCGCACGGAGCTCACGACGCCGGTCGCGGCGTTCCCGCTGCGGCTGCAGTACGCAACGACCTATGTACGAGAGCGCGTAGCGCTGATCGGCGATGCCGCGCACGTCGTGCATCCCCTGGCGGGTCAGGGGCTCAACTTGGGACTTATGGATTGCGGCGCGTTGGCGAGCGTGCTGGCCGAAGCTCATGATGCCAAGGCGTTCGGCGATTTGGCGGTGCTGCGCCGCTATGAACGGTGGCGCAAGAGCGAAAACCTGCCGGCCGCCGCCGCTTTCGACGGCGTGGACCGGCTGTTCTCGAATGCCGACCCGGCGCTCACGGCGCTGCGCGCCGCGGGCCTTCAGTGCGTGGCGCGATGGCCGTTCGCGAAGCGGCTGTTCGCGCGCCGCGCGCTGGGATTGGCCGGCGATGCACCGGCTTTTCTGCGGCGCGCCCCGGCCGATTTCACAGCAAGTCGATTTTCGCGGCGCAAATGAAATCGTTCTCGGATAAGCCGCCGATCGAGTGCGTCGTATACCCGATCCGGCAATAGCCGTAGCCGACCTCCAAATCCGGATGATGATCCTCGGAGTTCGCGATGTGGGCCAGCGCGTTGACGAAGCTCATCGTGCGGTAGAAATCCCGGAATTTCAGCGCGCGCCTCAGGCTCTTGCCGTCCCCGGCGACGGTCCAATCCGCGTGCAGCTTGGCGCAGAGCGCGGCGGCTTCGGTCTTCGTCAACGGCGGCACGCCGCCTTCACATGGCACGCATTTCTTCGAGCTCAATTCGCTCATGGCGTCCTCGGGGTGTAGGTGCGCTCGATATAGCGCTCGACCAGGTCCTGAAACTCCTCGGCGATTCGCTGCCCCTTCAAGGTGACGGTTTTCTCGCCGTCCTCGTAGACCGGCGCGACCGGCACTTCGCCGGTGCCCGGCAGGCTTATCCCGATGTTCGCGTGCTTGCTCTCGCCCGGGCCGTTGACGACGCATCCCATGACCGCGACCGTCATCTCCTCGACGCCCGCTCGCTCCTTGCGCCACTCGGGCATGCGCCGGCGGATGTGGCTCTGGATCTTTTGGGCGAGTTCCTGGAAGTACGTGCTCGTCGTGCGGCCGCAGCCCGGACAGGCGATTACCATCGGCGTGAACGAGCGCAGCCCCATGGTCTGCAGAATTTCCTGGGCGACGATGACTTCTTGCGAGCGGTCGCCGCCCGGCTGCGGCGTCAGGGATACGCGAATCGTGTCGCCGATGCCTTCTTGCAGCAGCACGCTCATCGCTGCGGTCGAGGAGACGATGCCCTTGCTGCCCATGCCGGCCTCGGTGAGGCCGAGGTGCAGGGGATAATCGCAGCGCCGGGCCAAGTTGCGATACACGCTGATCAAATCCTGAACGCCGCTGACCTTGGCGCTGATCACGATCATGTTGGGCCCTAGCCCTAAGGACTCGGCTCTGTTGGCGCTGTCCAATGCCGAGACCACGATCGCCTCGCGCATGACGTCGAGCGCCGTGCGCGGCTCCGCCATTTTCGAGTTCTCATCCATCATCCGGGTCAAAAGATCCTGATCCAGGCTTCCCCAATTGACGCCGATGCGCACCGGCCTCTGGTAGCGGCAGGCAACCTCGATCATCTGCGCGAACTGAGGGTCGCGCTTGCTGCCGCGGCCGACGTTGCCCGGATTGATGCGCAGCTTCGCCAGGGCTTGCGCACATTGCGGGTGCGCCTTCAAGAGTTTATGGCCGTTGAAATGGAAGTCGCCGACCAGCGGAACGGAAACCCCCTTCGAGTCCAGGCGTTCGCGGATCTGCGCAACCGCGGCCGCCGCTGCGTCGTTGTTGACCGTGATGCGCACCAGCTCGGATCCGGCGCGTGCGAGCGAAGCGATCTGCGCCACGGTCGATTCGACATCCGCGGTGTCGGTGTTGGTCATCGATTGAACGACGATCGGTGCGCCGCTGCCGATCGTTACGGAACCTACTTTCACGCTTCGTGTGGTTCTTCGGGGAATCATGGCTCGAACTGTTACCCGGGCGAGCTTGCCCGCGCACATTCTAACGCGGCGGACCGCGATGGGAGGCGGGGATATTAATCGGCATAATGCGCACCATGGCGGAACGGCTCATCTATGCGACCGGCCTCGGCGCTCTTTGCCCCAATTGCCGCAGGGCGGTGCGGGAATGCGTGTGCCCCAAGGGGGCTCCGGGGGCCGCAGCTGCATTGAAGTTGCGGGTCGGGCGGGAGACCAAGTGGCGGGCCGGCCGCGGCGTCACGACGGTCAGTGGTTTGCCGCTGGCGGCCGAAGAATTGGCGGCGCTCGCCGGCAAGCTCAAAAAACGCTGTGGTTCCGGCGGAACGGTGCGCGACGGAGTCATCGAAATTCAAGGCGAACATCGGGATGCCGTGGTCGCCCTATTGAATGAACTGGGATGGCCGGCGAAGCGTTCGGGAGGCTGACGATCGTGTATCATCCGGCCGTCTCGAACGGACCCGACCGAAGCGCGGTTTCGCCGATCCGCGGCCTTGAGGAACCTGCCGGCAGCGGGGCTTGTCGGATCATCGGGGCCTATCGGCTCACCCTCGAGGATCCGCATGCCACGCCTAGCCGCCTTCTGGTGCCTGTTCGTCGTTTCCATCGGCGCGTCATTCGCCGCTTGTGCGCAAACGCCCGAGAGTTCCGCCGACGAGTGGACGCGGACGCTCGAGCGGATATCGACCGCGGTCGTGTCGATTCAAATCGACAGTACGCGCGCCTTCGATACGGAGTGGAACGAGAGCGCGCAAGCGACCGGCTTTGTGATCGACGCGAAGCACGGCTTGATATTGACGAATCGTCACGTGGTCACCGCGGGTCCGGTCATCGCCCAGGCGATCTTCCAGAATCGAGAGGAAGTTCAGCTCTACCCGGTCTATCGCGACCCGGTGCATGACTTCGGCATCTACCGCTACGATCCGTCGAAACTGAGGTTCATCAAACCCGCGGCGCTGCCGCTTTATCCCCAGGGCGCCGTGGTCGGACGCGAGATCCGGGTGGTCGGCAACGATGCCGGCGAACAACTGTCGATTCTTGCCGGCACATTGGCGCGCTTGGACCGCGAAGCGCCGCAATACGGCTATGGCAAGTACAACGATTTCAATACGTTTTACTACCAGGCGGCCTCCAGCACTTCCGGGGGTTCTTCCGGTTCGCCGGTGATCGACATCAAGGGTCGGGTCGTCGCGCTGAACGCCGGCGGCGCCACCGGCGCCGCATCGAGCTTCTATTTCCCGCTGCCGGTAGTGACCCGGGCGCTGAAGTTCATCGAAGCCGGCAAGCCCGTGCCGCGTGGCACGCTGGAGACAGTCTTCAAATACACGCCGTACGACGAACTGACGCGACTCGGCTTAGGGAAGGCGACGGAGGCGCGCATGCGCCGCGCGTTCCCGCAGCTGACGGGCATGCTGGTCGTCGACGACGTGCAGCCGGGATCGGAGGCGGACCGCTATCTGCAGCCAGGGGATATCTTGATATCGATCGACGGCAAACCGGTGCCCGAGTTCTTCGCGCTGGAGGCCGTGCTCGACGGCCATGTCGGCCTGCCGATCGACGTCGTGGTGCAGCGGGGCGACAAGAGGATCAGCCAACGGCTGGGCGTCGTGAATTTGGACTCGATCACGGCCGATTCGTACATCGAATTCGGCGATGCGGTCGTGCATACGCTCTCCTACGAGATGGCGCGCAGCTTTCATTTGCCGATCAAAGGCGTCTACGTCGCGGATCCCGGATATGTATTCGACAGCGCCGGCATACCGCGTGCCGCGCTGATCAGTGCGGTCAACGGTAAGAAAGTCGAAAAGCTGGCCGATTTCGCCTCGGTGCTCGCGACTTTGGCGGACGGTGCGCGGGCGACGGTGCGTTACGTGACGCTGCAGGATCCGCACGCCGTGCAGCTCAAGGTGATGCGCATGGACAGGCTCTGGTTTCCCGCGCGCGAGTGCGTGCGCGATGACCGCCTCGGCACCTGGCCGTGCATGCGCATCGCGCCCGGTCCCGCGCCGCGGCCGCTGAAGAGCGCATCGACCCGGTTTGCGCACACCGGGGATCCCCGGATCGACAGGCTGGCGCCGTCCCTGGTGTCGATAAACTTCGACATGCCTTACTCGGTTTCCGGCGTCACCGAACGGCACTACCACGGCACGGGCGTGATCGTCGATACGAAGCGCGGATTGATCGTGACGGACCGCAACACCGTGCCGGTCTCGCTCGGGGACGTGCGCATCACGTTCGACGACACGGTCGAGGTCCCGGGGAAGGTCGTGTTCATTCATCCGCTGCACAACCTCGCGGTCATTTCGTACGACCCCAGGTTGATCGGCGATACGCCGGTCCGCGCGGCAACGTTCGATACCCGGGAACTGAAGGCCGGCGACGACGTATGGGTCGTCGGGCAGCACAGCGATTCGAAGCTCATGTCCGAGAAAACCCAGGTGTCGAGCATGGACGTGCTCTCGTTCCCGCTGTCCCGGACCCTGCGGTTCCGCGACAGCAATCTCGAGGCGGCCGATCTCGTGAACCCGCCGAGCGACTTCGACGGAGTGCTCGCCAACAAGAAGGGCGAGGTGCTCGCGCTCTGGGCGAGTTTCGCGTTCGAAACGCAACAAGGCATCGCGCAGGCGAACCACGGCATTCCATCCGATATCGTCACGCAGATGGTCACGGACGTCATCGACGATAAGCCGATGTACTCCTTCGAAGCCGAATTCGACGTCGCGTCGCTCGCGAACGCGCGCAAATTAGGCCTGCCGGATGCCTGGGTGCGCCGATTCGAGCAGCACGACGAACAACGCAGACAGGTTCTCAGCATCGACCGCTTGGCGGCCGGATCGCCCGAATCGCGGCTCCTGGAGCCGGGGGATTTGCTGCTCGCGGTCGACGGCAAGGTCGTGAATCGCTTCCGCGAGGTCGAGCTGGCCGTGCAAAAGCCCGAGGTCACCGCGACCGTTTGGCGGGACGGGGCCGAGAAGACCCTGACGATGGCGACCGTGCCGCTGCGAGGACGCGGCATTGATCGTGTATTGATTTGGGCGGGCGCGACCTTGCAGGCGCCCTATCGCGCAATGGCCATTCAGCGCGGGATACCGCGTACCGGCGTGTTCGTCGCCTTTTTCTACTACGGCTCGCCCGCCACGCACTATGGGCTGTTCGCCGGGCGGCGCATTATGGAAGTCGACGGCCGGCCGACGCCGAATCTGGACGCGTTCATCGAAGCCGTCCGCGCTAAGCCGGATCGCGCCTCGGTGCGCCTCAAAACGGTCAGTTGGAACGGCCAAGTCGACGTCATCACGCTGAAGCTCGACAAGCACTATTGGCCCGCGTACGAACTCGTGCGCCAGGCGGACGGCCGCTGGCGCCGCACCGATCTCGATCCGCTCGACGTCGCTGCGCCGGTTTCTTAAAAGGGCGTCGCCGGCCGCAGTCTTGATATCATTCGACCGTGGTAAGAGCGACACAGACTGAAATAGAAGAAGCCGTCGAAACTTTGCGTGCCGGCGGGCTGGTCGCGTTTCCGACGGAAACCGTTTACGGACTCGGCGCCAATGCGGCGGATCCGGCGGCCGTCGTCCGTATATTCGAACTCAAGGGCCGGCCCGCGGATCACCCGGTCATCGTGCACCTCGACAATCCGCGCTATTTGCACCGCTGGGTGCGCGAGATGCCGCCCGCGGCCGAACGTCTGGCCGCGGAGTTTTGGCCGGGTCCCCTGACCTTGATTCTGCCAAAGGCGGACGACGTCAATACGGTCGTCAGCGGCGGCCAGAACAGCATCGGCATTCGCATACCGGCGCATCCGATCGCGCTGCAATTGTTGACGGCCTTCGGCGGCGGAATCGCCGCCCCGTCGGCGAATCGCTACGGCCGCTTGAGCCCGACGAGGCCAGAACACGTGCGCGAGGAGTTCGGCGACGCTTTGCCGGTCGTGCTCGACGGCGGCGAGTCGCAGATAGGCCTCGAGTCGACGATCGTTTCGTGTCTGGGCAACGTTGTGCGCTTGCTGCGTCCCGGATTCATTACGCGTACGCAGATTGAAAAGGTCGTCGGCACGCTCGCCGAGGCCGGCGATGCACCGAGATCTCCCGGCGATCGAGGCTCACATTACGCGCCGTTGACGCCGCTCGAAATCATCGAGTCCGAGGAGCTGGAAGCGCGTGCGGCCGAGTTTGCCGAACGCGGTGAGAAAGTCGCCGTCTTGGCAATGCGCGCGCCGATGCATGCGCAGCGTTACTTGACTTGGATCAACGCCGGCAAGAAGGCCGACGCTTACGCGCATAATCTCTACAACCACCTGCGTACCCTGGATCGCGCAGGCAGCATGAGGATCTTCGTGCAGGCGCCGCCGGCGGACGAGCGCTGGACCGCGGTGATCGACCGCCTGCGCAGAGCCGGCGGCTTGGGCGCGGCCTCGGCCGACTCCGGCGCCGGCTAGGCCAAGGCGCGTTCGCCG
>VFSW01006614.1_pt1 | contig 16999 bp, 13 predicted proteins | sample 5358111 | NCBI WGS metagenome assembly VFSW01 (sample SAMN11554181, study PRJNA540505) | mine drainage metagenome | isolation source: sediment from site ElyBrook_90M | place: USA: Ely Copper Mine, Vershire, VT | collected 2017
AGATTGTCGTCGGCCAAAGCATTTACTTGCCGAGCGGCGTGGCCTTTACGGCGGTCGGCGGCTCGGCCACGACGGTCCCGACGATTAACGGAATCTATCAAAATGTCGGCATTCAACTGGATGTCACACCGTTCATTGGGGCGAACAGCCTGATTCAAATGATTCTCCAGCCGCAAATCACCTCCATTGACGTTTCGACACCGGGGCAACAGATTGTGGGCAGCACCCTGTTTTCAGGCGCCGTTTATGCGCCCAACATTAACAAACGCTCCGCCAATACTGTGGTGGTAACCCCTGACGGGCAGACCGTCGTCGTCGGCGGCCTCATCTCCAATCAAAAATCCTCCAATGACTCCAAGGTGCCGCTCTTGGGCGACATTCCCCTGCTCGGACAATTGTTCAAGTTCAGCGCCAAGTCGGATATGAAAACCGAGTTGATGATTTTTCTCACGCCGCACGTTGTGCAGATGCCATCGCAGCTCGACGCGCTGACTGCGAGGGAATCGGCACAGGCACCCATGATCACCAACTCCATTTCGGAACAGGAGCTGGATCGTTTCCTGGAACGCCTGCCGGTCAAGCCGCAAAAATAATTTGCCTTTTTAACCTCGGCGGCAAAACTCAACTCAAACACACATGAATCCTGAACGACGCGGACCGTGGGTGACCGGGCTATTGCTCGGCGCGTGGCTGCTCATCATCGCGTGGCAGGTGGAGGAACACCAGCGCGTCGTGGCCGCCGCCCAGTCCGACCTGCGCGGCAGTTCGCACGAGATCGCCCGCACGCTGGGGGCCGTCACCCGCGCCCTGCGTTTTCGCGGCGCGCTGTTTCAAGACCGCCTGGAGCCGGTTCTCAACGAACTGATCAAGATCCGCACCAACGCCCTCGTCAAATCCAGCGGCCTCCTCGCCATCGGCCTGTTGAACACCGAGGGCGACCCGGTTGTCTCCGCGGGGGACACCAATTTGCTGGCGCGCGAAACGCTCGGCGAAAGCGAGCGCTGGTCCGACACCAGCGTGATGTTTGTCCTGCCGGTCGAGGGTGCCAGCGTCAACCCCGAAGACACGAACAACAATGCCACCGTCGTCATTCCGCCGTTCCACGATTTCCCGCGCCGCGGTCCGCGTCCGGACGGAACCAACGGCCCCGACTTGTCGCCCACCAATTTCCCGCGTCCGGTCCCCAACGCCGGCGGCGAGATGGAACCGCCGCCGCCAAACGATGGCAACCGCCCGCCCGATGTCGGCGACCGTCCGCGCGGCGGCTTTCACCGGCCGCCGTGGATGCGCGGGATGTCCGACGCCGAGTTCAAGGCGCTCATCGCCAAACGCGAGCTGCACGGCCTCGTGCTCGCCATGTCCACGGACAATTATCGCGCCGTTTGCACGCACGACCTGTGGCTGCGCTGCGTCATCGGATTTTTCGCGGGCATTTCCGCGCTCGGGGCCGGCCTGGCGTGGCGCAACATCGGCCAGACCGCCGAACTACAGATTCGCCTCGTGCGCGCGAGCGAGCTGAATTCGCATCTCAAGGAATTGAACCTCGCCGCCGCCGGCCTGGCGCACGAAACCCGCAATCCGTTGAACATCATCCGCGGCCAGGCCCAGATGATTTCACGCCTGCCCGACGCCTCGCCCGACGTGCGCGACAAGTCCAAAACCATCATGGATGAGACCGACAAAGTCACCGCCCAGCTTACGGAATTCATCAATTACTCGCGGCCGCGCGAAGTCCGCCGGACGCGGCTGCCGCTGGCGACGGCCTGCCAGGAAATTGTCCGCACGCTCGGCCTCGACATTGAGGAAAAAAAATTGCGGGTCGAAGTTGGCGGGGAATCGCTCGCGATTGAAGCGGATGAACAACTGCTGCGGCAGGTTTTGTTCAATCTGCTCCTCAACGCCATTCAGGCGGTGGATGAAAATGGGAAAATTCAAATCCTCGTCCAGCGCGCCAGCGCGGCGGAAGCGGTTCTCGAAATCCGCGACGACGGCCCCGGGGTGCCGCCGGAAAACCGCCGGGAAATCTTCAAGCCGTATTTCACCACGCAGCAAAAAGGCACCGGCCTTGGCCTGGCCGTCGTGCAGCAGATCGTCCTCGCGCACGGCTGGGAAATCGCGTGTCTGGGCAACGAGCCGCGCGGCGCCGTTTTCCGCATCTCCCACTTGAAAATCGCCGCCTGATTTGCCGGCTTCCCTCGAATCGCCCGGACATTGATGCACGGCGCGATGGCCGGCGGAATTTCTGCTTCGGCCTGGAAATGAATCTGGATTCGGCTGCCGGAATTGGCATATTCACTGCCCCTGATAATCATGTCAGCCCAACGCAAAAAAGATTTGAGCCAGCCCGAATTGCCCATCGAGGGCGCGCCGCCAGTTGCCCCGGTGGAAAAGAAGAAAACCGCCGCCGATGGCAACGGCACGGATCACGTCATCGCCGAAACGGTCGGGACGCCGGTCGTTCACAAGCCGTTTGATCCGAAAAAACTTGAAGCCGGCCTGCACACGCGCGTGGACCGCGGCTTTCTTGATTACGCCAGCTACGTCATCCGCGACCGCGCGATTCCGAATCTAGCGGACGGCCTCAAGCCGGTGCAGCGGCGCATTCTCTGGGCGTTGCACGAGAAGGATGACGGGCGGTTCATCAAGGTCGCCAATGTCGTCGGCCATACGATGCAGTATCATCCACACGGCGACGCGTCCATTGGCGACGCGCTGGTGGTGCTGGCGAACAAGCGCTATCTCATCGAAGGCCAGGGAAATTTTGGCAACATCTTCACCGGCGATCCCGCCGCCGCGCCGCGTTACATCGAGTGCCGCCTGACCGAACTCGCGCGCACGGAAGTGTTCAATGACTCGATCACGGATTTCATTCCGAGCTACGATGGGCGCAACCGGGAACCGGTGACGCTGCCGTGCAAATTGCCGCTCAACCTCATGCTCGGCACGGAAGGCATCGCGGTCGGGTTGAGCGCGCGGATTTTGCCGCACAATTTCCCCGAACTGCTCGAAGCGCAGATCGCGATTCTTAAAAAGCAGCCGTTCAAGTGTCTGCCGGATTTTGCGACCGGCGGTTTGATGGACGCGCGCGATTATCAGGACGGCAAAGGCTCGGTGAAAGTCCGCGCCCGCATCAAGACGCGCGACGAAGCCACCGTCGTCATCACGGAAATTCCGCCGACCACCACGACGGAATCACTCATTGCCTCGATTGAAGACGCGGTGCAAAAGGGAAAATTAAAAGCCAAATCCATCAACGATTTCACGTCGGAAACGGTCGAGATTGAAATCAAATGTCCGTCCGGCGTGGACGCGGAGAAAATGGTGGATGCGCTCTACGCCTTCACGGATTGCGAAACGACCATCGCCAGCCGCATCGTTGTGATCAAAAACAACCGGCCGGTGGAATTGACGGTGTCGGAAATTTTGCGGGAAAACACGGAGCAGCTTGTCGCCATTCTCAAGCGCGAACTGGAATTGCGCGAGCGGCAACTGCTCGACGAACTGCATTACCGCACGCTGGAGCGCATTTTCATCGAGGAGCGCATTTACAAACTGATCGAGAAGTGCAAGACGAACGAAGCGGTTTTCGCCAGCGTTTATGAGGGTTTCAAACCGTTCAAGCGCCAGCTTGTGCGCGATCTCGCGGACGCGGACGTGGAGAAACTGCTGCAAGTCCGCATCCGCCGGATTTCGCTTTTCGACATCAACAAACACCGCGAGGAAATGGAGAAGACAAAGGCGGAGTTGGACGAGACGCGAAAGAATTTGAAGGGTCTGACCAAATACGTCATCGGCCACCTCGAAGTGCTGCTGGAAAAATACCGACCGCTCTATCCGCGGCTCACGACGAAATCCGCGCGCCACGAGGAGGTGGACGCGAAGGCCGTGGCGTTCAAGGCGTTCAAAGTGAGTTACGACCGCGAGACCGGCTACGTCGGCTACAAGGTGAGCGGCGAGGAATTCAAGCTGGAATGCACCAAGTTCGACAAGATTCTGCTCGTGTTCAAAGACGGCACTTACAAGGTCAGCGAATTGCCGGAGAAATTGTTTGTCGGGCAGGAACTGTTCTACTGCGGTCTGCCGGAGCGCGACCGCGTGTTCACCTGCGCCTATACGGACCGCAATGCGAGCTACCTGAAGCGGTTCACCTTCGGCGGCACGATTTTGAACAAGGTTTATCTTTGCATTTCAGACCGGTCGCGCATTTTATATTTTGCGCCGGACACTCCGAAGCTGCCTTACGTCCGCTACAAGCCCGCGCCGCACCAGAAAATCTCGCAGCAGACCTGCGAGCCGGAACAGGTGGAAGTGAAATCGCCGAAGACGCGTGGACGACAGATTTCCATCAAGGACATTTCGTCCGTCACCGCCGAACCAACGCGCGGATGGGATGAAAGCGCGGCGACGACGAAAATTGTATTTGCGTGAGCCAGGAAAGGATCTTCGTCTTTTTTTGCAGTATGAAGTTCCGCCTGCCGGCGGTTCCCATGTCCGTCAACGCGGAGCCAATCCGATCGGTCAGAGGCACGATTTTCCGCTGACAAATTGCCTGGATGCTTTACCTTTGCCGCATGCGCAGGCCACCGTTGATCCTAGTGTCTCCGAGCATCGAGAAGCGCGGCGTGGAGTTTCACGATTTGTCCGCCAGCCTTTCGCTGCGATATAATGAAGCGGTTTTGCAGGCCGGCGGCATCCCCGTGACCGCGCCGACGACCACCGACCGCGCCACGCTCGCCGAGTGTGTCCGCCGCACGGACGGCGTGCTGCTCACCGGCGGCGACGACATCAATCCCGAACTTTACGAAAAAACGCTGCCGCGCAAAATTCTCAAGACCATCGGGCAGACGCCGGACGGCGGCGTGCGCGATGTGAGCGAACTGGTTTTGATCGAGGAAATTTTCCGGCAGCACCGGCCAGTTTTGGCGATTTGCCGCGGTCATCAGATGATGAATGTGGCGTTCGGCGGCAGGCTGATTGCGGACATTCGGCAGCAGATCCCGGGCGCCCTGAATCACCGGCGCATGGATAAACCGCTGGAATCGGTGCATGAAGCAGCGTTGACACCTGGTTCATTAGTGTCCAAAATCTGTAAAACGCGTGTTTTAGGCGTGAACAGCACGCATCATCAGGCCGTGGTCGAGCCGGCGGAACCGTTCACGGCCACGGGTCGCAGCCGCGACGGGATTGTCGAAGTGATGGAATTGAGGCCGGAACTGGCGGGGGCGCTGCCGTTTTTTTTGAGCGTGCAGTTTCATCCGGAGCGGCTGGTGCAGAAACATGCGCGTTATTGGGCGATTTTCGAGCAGTTTGTGGCAGCGTGTGCAAAACCTATAAACCAATGAAAGGCAAAATTCTAATCGTGGACGACGAGGCGGACTTCCGCGCCTTGCTCAAGGATTTCTTGGAAGCGAGCGATTTTTCCGTGACCGAAGCCGACTGTGGCGTGGCGCTCAACAAGTTCTTTTCCGAAGAAGCGCCCAACGTGATTCTGCTCGACCTGAATTTGAAACAGCCGGGCGCGAACGGTCTCGACCTGTTGCCGCAGATCAAAAAAAACTGGCCGGATACGGAGGTCATCATGCTGACCGGCGAATCGTCCTACGACGCCGCCGTGCAGGCCACCAAATTGGGTGCGTTCCATTTCATCAACAAGCCCGACTTCACCCAGGTTTTGCCCGTCACCCTCGGGCGTGCGATTGAAAACCAGCAGCAGCGGGAAGAAAGCAATTCCCTGCGCCGCGCCATCGCCACCATAAGCGGCGGCTCCGCGCCCATCTTTCAAAGCACGGCGTTGCAGTCGGTCGTGCGCACCATTGAACGCGTGGCGCCGAGCGACGTGACCATTCTGATCACCGGCGAAAGCGGCTCGGGCAAGGAAGTCATCGCCGACCTCATCCATTCGCTCAGTTCGCGCGCGAAAAACCGCATCATCAAAATCAACTGCGCCGCGCTGCCCCGCGAGCTGATTGAAAGCGAACTGTTCGGCTCCAAGAAAGGCTCGTTCACCGGCTCGAATTCCGACCGCCAGGGGCTGTTCCGCCAGGCCGAGGGCGGCACGCTGTTTCTCGACGAGATTTCCGAGATGCCGGTGGACACGCAGAGCAAGCTGCTGCGCGTCCTGCAGGATCAGGAAGTGCGGCCCGTCGGCGACACGGTCAGTTACAAGACCAACTGCCGCGTCATTGCCGCCACCAATCGCAAGCCCGACGAGGCCATCAAGGCCGGCAAGCTGCGCGAGGATTTGTTTTACCGCATCAGCGCGATTTCCGTCCACCTGCCGCCGTTGCGCGAGCGGCGCGACGACATCATGCCGCTGGCCAACGCGTTTCTGAAGCGCTTTGCCGCGCAGGCCAACCGCGCGCTGCGCGGCTTCAGCCAGTCGGCGGTCGAACGCCTTACCACCTTCGACTGGCCGGGCAACGTCCGCCAGTTGCAGAACGAAATCCAGCGCGCCGTGCTGCTGTCCGAAGGCCCGGAGGTGAACGTCACCGATCTGTCCATCAGCGACATCAAATATGTGCCGACCGAAGGCCACGACACGAACTTCACGCTGCTCGAAGGCGTTGAGCGCAACGCCATCGTCCAGATGCTCAAGGAAACCGGCGGCAACAAGCTGGAAACCGCCAAACGCCTCGGCATCGGTCGCCAGACGCTTTACAACAAGATCAAGGCCTACGGCATTGATGTGTAAGGTTGGCCCCTTTGCTGCCGTCTTTGCTGAAAACAAATCGTCGGTTGTCATGGTCAAAGAAATTTGCCGGACAACGATTTGCGTCCAGCGCAGCCTGTTTTTTATGAAACCTGATAGGCTCCAAAAACTGCGGCCTACTTAAATGTTAGGCATCTTGACCCAATGACGAACACACCCAAAACTGTTTGCACAGCCAACCTGATTGTAGCGTTATTGATTGTTGGCGGTTATATTTTGTATGGGCTGTCTTACGGATTTTCGATAGATACGCAGTTTCTTGGTATCAGTCCGTTTGGCGGAGGCATTCGTTGGCATGGGCCACCGTTACCATCATGGAAGTGGGTTGCAGTTGTTGAGGCTGCGGTATTGATTACAGTGGTAGTCGGGCCAATTGCCCACTGGGATATGAAGTTGCCCAGAGCGGTTTGCATTATATTTTGCCTGCTGGGGCTGTTCCAGATATTGACTTCGTCATTACATTCATTTTCTTACCCTGACGATGTGTTGCGAGACTTGAAGGTATCACATCTTGATCGCCCTTTTTCTATCTATGTTTGGTGTTCACATTTATTTTATGCGCTTTGTGGAGGCGGCAATGCCTAACAGCTTGATAGGCTGCAAATTTGTTCCGCACAGATTGATTTAGACGCGTGCCGTTTTACAGTTGCCACCCCAGCACGAGGGTTTAACCTGTCCATCATCAAATGAAAATCTTTCTCGTTTTGGTTCTGGCGCTGACGGCGGGTTTCCGCGCGGCGGCGCAGGTGAACGTGGAGCTGGCGATGGACCAGGATCAGTTTTTGCCAAACGAATCCGTCCGGCTGGCGGTGAAAATCACCAACCGTTCCGGCCAGCAAGTGCATCTGGGCGCGGATCCAAACTGGCTGACGTTCAGCGTGGAATCGGTGGATGGTTTTGTGGTCGTCAAAAACGGCGAAGTGCCGGTGGTGGAGCCGTTTGATCTGGAATCGTCGCAGATGGCGACGAAACGTGTGGATTTGCAGCCGTATTTTGAGATGTGCAAACCGGGCCGTTACAAGGTCACCGCCACGGTGCGCATCAAGGCGTGGTCATTGGCCGTCACCAGCGCGCCGAAGCATTTTGATGTCATCAACGGCGCGGAATTGTGGTCGCAAGTTTTTGGCGTGGTGGTGGCGACGAACGCCGCGCCGGAGCCGCGCAAATACTCCTTGGTCGCCGCCAATTATCTGCGGGATCAATTGCGGCTTTACGGGGAGGGCAGCACCGCGGACCGCGCGCATGTTTTCAAGGTGGCCGCGTTGGGACCGCTGGTGTCGTTCAGCGCGCCGGAAGCGCAAGTGGATCGGGTCAGCCAGTTGCATGTGCTCTGGCAGACGGGCGCGCAATCATTCAGCTACACGATTGTCAGTCCGGACGGCACGATGATTTCGCGGGACACTTACGAAAATTTCAACTCGCGTCCGCGCCTGACGGTGAACGACAGCGGCGAAGTCGAGGTGAAAGGCGGTGTGCGTCGCTCGAAGCCCACCGATTTCGTTTTGCCCGGCGTGAAATCGCCCGCCGCGCCGGTTCAGCAGTGAAAAGGAACTGTCGCTTGCCAGCCGGGTCGCGCGGGTTTCCGTTTTCAGTTTTCTATTTCCGCAAATCCTCGGCGGACGTGCAAAGATTCTGCATCATTTTCAGGAGGATCAGCGCGCGGTTCACGGCGTTGTTCTGCGTCTCGCCAAAAAAGCTTTTTAACTTGAAGCGCACGGCGGCGATATTGTCCCCGTTGCGGTCGTGCAACGGCATCGTCACCGGCACCGCGCCGGATTGGCGACCGAAGGAAACCGTGCCGTCGCGGATTGCCGCCAGTTCCGCCCCGGTGCCGGGCCGGCCCACGTCCGCCGGCTCCTTGCTCGCGAGGATGCTCGTCGTGCTGTTGGTGCCGAGCGGGTAAATCTGCAGGCCGAGGATGCGCGGTTCCTGTCGCATGATGGTGTTGACCAGCGCCTGCGCCGCCGGCACGATCGGCGTGTAATTCACCGCCGCGTCGGCGAAATAACTCACCGCATCCGACTTCGTCCAGAAACCAAGCTTGCCGTCGGCGAACGTGTTGTCCCCCAGCATGGGCATGACAAGCCGGTCATCCAGCCAGATCGTGATCTGGTTGCCTTCGCATTGCACGGCGAGCTGATGCCAGGCGCCGGGGGCGATCTCGCAGGCCGGGCCGATGGGATCGGAGCGCACACCGTTCACCACCTTGTAAAACCGCACGTTTTTGCCCAGCGCGCTGGCGCGGACGACGTAGAAATTGGACGTGTTTTGAAACCGAAACACCACCCCGGCCATTTGCTCCAACAGGCCGCTGACGATTTTGAACCGCGTCGTGAATTTGAAATCGCGAAACTTTTCCCCGTCATAAATGAACAGCGGAAAATGCTCGTCCGTCGGATCCTGGCTCGTCTGGGCGAGCACGCTGCGGCTCGCGACGTTCTGCGCCCGGTCCGTGAGCGGCGCAAAGGCCGACGGCACCTCGTCCGACAAAATCCGCCACGCGGGCGGCTGGCCGCCGCCCAGCAGCGCGGTGTGAAAATTCGTCAGCGAGCCGTTCCCGGCCATTTCCCCAAAGTTAAATTGCAGTTCCGCGCCGGCCACCGACCACGCGGCGAGGCAGCTAAACAACCAAAAAAAAATTCGCATCGCGAAAGCGTAACAGAAGCCGTTGCGCGCTGGCAAAATTGTTTTGTCCCTTGCCGCCGGAGGCGCGCGATGCAGCCGCAAATCAAGGACGACGTCTTTCTTGCGCGAACATTATCCATTCCGGTCGCGACAGCGCTGGGGCGGAGTCAGTGGGAGTCTGTTGACTGGTAAACGCGCACGTAATCTATCACGAATTTCTGCGGCAGAACCGAATCGTCAATCGGTCCGCCCCAGTCCCCGCCCAGCGCGAAGTTGAGGATCAGGTATTGCGGCGCGCGAAAGGGATTGGCCGCGCCTTGGCCCGCCTTGTCAAGGAGGACGGAGTGGTATTTCGTGCTGTCGAAAAAGAAATCCATTCGTTCCGATGTCCACTCGACGGCGTAAATATGGAAATCATCAAATGGACGCGCCGTGTTCAGGCTGTTGTGGTCGGATTGATGCTGGCCATTCACCGCGTAATGAAGGGTTCCATGGATGTTGGCCGGCTCTTTGCCGACGAACTCCATGATGTCAATCTCACCGCAGCGGGGCCAACCGACTTGGGTAATGTTTGTTCCCAGCATCCAGATGGCCGGCCAGAGGCCTTTGCCTTGAGGAATTTTTGGCAGCACCTCGATCCGCCCGTATTGCCAGCTTTCCTTGTTCTGCGTGGTGAGGCTGGCGGCGGTGTATTCCACCGGGGCATGGTTCGCCGGGGTGAAGTGTTCCTTCCGGCATTCAATGACCAGATGACCATTCTCGACCCGGGCATTTTCCAAACGCGCCCGGGTGTAATACTGGCTTTCGTGGTTTCGGACGAAACCTTCTTCGTAGCCCCATTTGGCCGGGTCGGGCAAGCCTTGGTAATTGAACTCGTCCGCCCACACCAGTTTCCAGTCCTTGGCCTCGACGCGATTGAACGTCAGGATCAACAAGGCAATCACGAAAAAGAATGGTTTCATGACTTGATGTCCGGGCGACGAAAACGAGGGCGAGCGCGGGTTATTTGGTTTGGTGTGCTTCATGCGCGACCATAGTCCGGTCATCAATTTCTGTCCAGCCTGGATTTCACCTTGTCTTAATGGCGGCTCTGTCCGGGGCTGAAAATTTTCTTTCATGCTTAATCCTCGGTTATGCCGAAAGCTGCTTTCGTTCGTCGGCGGGGCTTTATCGGCTTTGCGGAAAAGAATTGCGTGCCATTCCCGGCATTTCATGGCTTAATTCGGACATGAACATTCAAGTGGCGGTGCTGTGCGATGCGGCGACGGATGACAACGGCAAGATGAATCTCCTCGGGGCGTTTGACACGATTTATGCGCCGCAGATGCCGGCCATCCATCCGCAGTGTGCGGTGGCCCTGCGCGCGACGTTTCAGCCCGGCGATGAGGGCACGCGCAAACTGTCGCTGAATTTCATCAACGCCGACGGCCATGCCATTTTGCAGAGCATCGAAATTCCGGTGCCGGTCACGCTGCCGGATGACGCGCATTTTCTCACGCGCAACTTCATCGTGAACATTCAGCAGTTGAAGTTTGACGAGCCCGGGCTGTATTCCGTGGACGTGCGGCTGGACAATGAATCGGTGGCCAGCGTGCCGCTGCTGGTGCGCCAGATGGCCGGCAACCAGTCGCCGCCGTGACGTTTCATGGCGCGGTGAAGGCGATGCTGTAAAAAACAATCGTTCCCTGTCCGTCGCGCCACGGCCGCACGACCGTGTTTGTATCCACCCGCGAAACGTAGGCCATGAATTGCGTGCCGAGCGGCGAGAAGCTGAATTCGGGCGGATGCACGAGATAAAGGTGGTTCGTGTCACGCGGCAATTCGGCTTGTCCGCCGCGAATGATTTTCCAGAAGGGTTCTTCCAATCGCGGCCCGTCGGTCAGGAATTCCAGTTGTTCGTTAAACCCCCAGTCCATGCTGCTCACAACGAGAGCGGAACGGGTTTTGATTTCCTCGGAAAACTTCACCAGCGCGTTGCTCCACCAGCCGCGTCCGCCGGTTTCGCGAATGAGGTCTTGCGTGCGCAGGATGACGTGAAACTCGCCGATCGTGAGGCACATCAGGCCAGCGACAAGCAAGCCGCGCTGAACCCGCCGCAGCGCAACCGTTTTCCCCGGGTGATTCCACAAAACCACGGCGGCGGCGGCAATGATCAGTTGCGGAAACGGATAAACCAGCGTGGAATGATGGATGCGCACCGCGCCGGGCAAAATCATTACGCCCAGCGTCACGAACGCGGCGGACAGCAGCAGAAAAATTTTATTGCGGCGCGCGGGATTTTCTTTCGCGGAAAAAATGATGCCCACGAACAATATCAAAACGGCGATGAGAAAGATGATTCCGAATGGCGTCCAGACCGGCGACGGCGACTGATACATTTTGTCGAACCGGCCGCCCGCGTCCATCAGCCGGTAAAAATACGAGCCGTCATACATCGCGAGGTGGGTGTGTAGTTTTTCCGCGAACTCGCCAGGTTGCGGTGAGTTGCCGCCGGATAAAGTGCCGGTGACGATGAGTGGCAGTCGTAGAAACATCAGGCCTCCGCCGAGGGTGAAACCCAGTGCCGCCAAAAAAACGAGAAGCCGGCGCTCGCTGACCAGCGGCTTTAGCAATCGCCCATAAGCGCAGACCGCAGCGGCGGCGGTGCCAGCCAACATCACGGCAAAATCTATTTTGTTGAAAAAACCGAGGCCGAGCGCGAGACCGGCGAACGCGGCCCAGCACGCCGATTGCCGCCGCCACGCGAACAGCACCAGTAAAAATCCGGTGAACCGGCACAGCAGACTGGGCAGCAGCGAACCCCAGTCCAGCACGTCGGGAAAGAAAAACGCCGGGTCCGCCGCCAGCAGCAGGCCGGCCAGCAGCGCTTCTGCCAGGCCGAGAAGCCGCCAAGTCCACAGCATGAAAACGAGCAACGCGGCGGCGCAGAAAAACAGGTTTGAGGCGCGCAACACCGCCAAGGTCGAGCCGAAAACTTTGAAGATCGGGATGAGCAGCCAGCACTTCAGCGCGCCAAGATACGGCTGCACGAAAACCGGGAACGGGCTGCCGAACACGGGCGTGCTTGCAACATTGGGCATGTGGTGGCCGGGCGGTTTGCTGGCTAGAAAATCTTTGGTCAGTCCGGCATAAACCGCCTCGTCGTAAAACAGTCCCGGCGACGAAAGGTTTTCGCGGCCGATGCCGAACAGGCACGCCGACAGCACCAGCCAGCCGCCAAGCAAAATGGCGAATTCACGTTTCATGCCCGGTTCGGTGCCCGGCTGGCCAAAATAATTATCGCTGGCGGCAACAGCATCAGTCCATCTGTGCCAAACGGGGCGGGAACTGTCGAGATTGGACTTATTAAAATTGTCCAAGAGGATGAATTTGGACTTTGAACTTTGGACTCTGGACTTTATTTTTCGCACACCATGAACAAACCAATTCTCGAACTTGACCTGCCCGGCATCAAAAAAGTCCCCTCCGGCTAGGTCCGCGAAGTCTTTGATCTCGGCGACCGCTTCCTGCTTGTCGCCAGCGACCGCATTTCCGCCTTCGACGTCATCATGCCCAACGGCATCCCGCGCAAAGGCGAAGTGCTCACGCAAATCTCCCATTTCTGGTTCGAGAAATTTTCCTCGCTCGTGCCAAACCACCTGCTCGCCGGCGCGAACGACCCACTGCCGAAAAATCTTCAGCCGTTTGCAACGGAGGCTGTCTGCAAAGACCTCGCGCGCCGCTCGATGATCGTGAAAAAAGCCAAACCGCTCGCCATCGAATGTATCGTGCGCGGCTATCTTTCCGGCAGCGGCTGGAAGGAATACAAAAAATCGCAGACCGTCTGCGGCATCAAGCTGCCCGCCGGCCTGACTGAATCCGCCGAGCTGCCGGAGCCGATCTTCACGCCGTCCACCAAAGCCGAGGCCGGCCACGACGAAAACATTTCGTTCGAGGAGGCCTGCAAAATTGTCGGCCCCGATCTTGCCACGCAGGCGCGCGACTTGAGCCTGAAGATTTACAAGGCCGGACGCGATTACGCCCGCCAGCGCGGCATTATCATCGCCGACACGAAATTCGAGTTCGGCCTGTTCGAAGGCAAGCTCATCTTGATTGATGAAGTGCTCACGCCCGACTCCTCGCGTTTCTGGTCCGCCGACCAATACACACCCGGCAAAGGCCAGCCAAGCTTCGACAAACAATTCGTCCGCGACTATCTCGAAACGCTGACGTGGAACAAAACCCCGCCCGGCCCGAAACTGCCGGAAGAAGTCGTCGCCAAGACTTCCGCGAAATATCTGGAAGCGTATGAACGGCTGACGGGCCGAAAACTCTAAAATCGTTGCCGCGTGAAATACCAACTGACCAGCCATGCGGAGAAAGCGCTTGCGAGCGCGAGATTTCCGTGGAATGGCTGGAGCGCACCTTGAACGCGCCGGAATTGGTTTTGCCCGATCCTGACGACGTTGAGGTTGAACGCCGCTTTCGGAAAATTCCCGAATTTGGCGGGCGCGTCCTGCGCGTCGCCGTCAACACAGCAGTTGAACCGGTTCGCATTGTGAGTGTATTCTTTGATCGGACAATGAAAGGCAAGCTATGAAATTGCATGTGGACAAGGAAGCCGATGCGCTTTACCTGCGGCTGGATGATTCCAAGATCATCGAATCCGAAGAGGTGTCACCCGGCGTGGTGCTGGACTTTGACGCACACGACCAAGTTGTTGGCGTTGAAATCCTGCATCTTTCCAAGCGCACGCAGAAACTGAACTTGCAGGAGTTGCAGTATCAAAGTGCCTGACGGAGCAGCCGTGAACATTCGCTACGACGCCGAGGCAGACGTGCTTTTCTATTTATCCCGCTTCAACAGGAATTCCGCCAGCGCTTCGAGGGCGACGGCTTTGCCCTTGAAAATGGCCAGCGCGGCGAACGCCCGGGCCGTCAGTTGCGCCGCAATCTTTCGCGATTTCTCCAAGCCCACGATGGCCGGATAGGTCGCCTTTTGCACGGCCACGTCCTTGCCGGCGGTTTTGCCGAGCTGTTCGCTGGTCTGCGTCACGTCCAGAATGTCGTCAATCACCTGGAACGCCAAGCCAACGTGGTAGCCGAAGTCGGTGAGCGCGGCGAGCTGCGCGGGCGTGCAGTTGGCGCTCATGCCGCCGAGCCGCACGGAACAGCACAGCAGCGCGGAGGTCTTGCGCTCGTGGATGAATTTCAATTCGGCAATGGAAAGTTTTTTGCCCTCGCCTTCCAAATCCGCCACCTGCCCGGCGACGAGTTGCAGCGAGCCGGATGCCTTGGCGATTTCCAAAATGATTTTGTCGTGCGGATAGCGTGGAATTTTTTTGCATTGCGCGGCGATTTCAAACGCCTGTGTAAGCAGCGCGTCGCCGGCCAACACAGCGATGCCTTCGCCGAACACTTTATGGTTGGTCGGCTTGCCGCGCCGGAAATCGTCGTTGTCCATCGCCGGCAGATCGTCGTGGATGAGGGAGTAGGTGTGGATGCACTCGACGGCGCAAGCCAGCGGCAGCGCGTCTTTTTCCGAACCGCCGCAGGCTTGCGTGGCGGCCAGCAGCACGGCCGGCCGCATCCGCTTGCCGCCGGCGAACAGCGCGTAGCGCATCGCGTTGTGAATTGTGGCGGGCTTGGTTTTTTCGGACGGCAGGAATTTGTCGAGCGCGGCGTTGACGGTTTCCGTGCGGGTGGCGAGAAAACGGTTCAGGTCGAACGGTGATTGGGTGGCGGCCATAAATTGATTAGCGAAAAATGCCGGAAACCGGCGCAAGTTAGAAGGGAATTTTTGTGATGTCGCGGAGCGGACGAAACAGGAATATTTTGAAAGCGACGCGTCAGGCCAATGCGGCAGTGTCCTAATCCTAATCCTCATCGTAATCTTAATCCGCCAAAAACAACGATTGCGATTAAAAACAAGGTTAAAATTAGGGAAGTCACCGCCGATGCACCGCGATTGACGCTGGCGCGTTTTCTGATAAATTATCCAGCCATTTATGAATCGTAATCCGCACGTTGCTGTTGTCGGCGCCACTGGCGCCGTGGGCATCGAAATGATCAAGACCCTCGAAAAAAGAAATTTTCCCGTGGGCAAGCTGACCCTGCTCGCGTCTGCCCGCTCGGTTGGGAAAAAGCTGAAGTTCAAAGGCCAGGACGTCACTGTGGCGGAACTCACCAAAGATTCGTTCAAGGGCATTGACATCGCGCTCTTCAGCGCGGGCGGCGGCATCTCCAAGGAATTCGCGCCCATCGCGGCCAAGGCCGGCTGTGTGGTGGTGGACAATTCCAGCGCGTTCCGGCAGGATGACAACGTCCCGCTCGTGGTGCCCGAAATCAACGCCGCTGACGTGAAATGGCACAAAGGCATCATCGCCAATCCGAATTGCACCACTGCGATCACGCTGATGGCGTTGTATCCGCTGCACCAGGCGTTCGGCGTGAAACGGATTTTTGCGTCCAGCTACCAGGCCGTGAGCGGCACCGGCGCGAAGGCGATTGAAGAACTGGAACGCCAGGTTTCGCAGGTCGTTCACAAACAGCCGGTCACGAAGGAAGTTTATCCGCATCAGATTGCGTTCAATGTGCTGCCGCAGGTGGATTCATTCCTGCCGACCGGCTACACGAAGGAAGAAATGAAGATGGAAAACGAAGGCCGCAAGATCATGCATCACGCCGCGTTTCGCGCGAGCGTGACGTGTGTGCGCGTGCCGGTGTATCGCTCGCATTCCATCGCCGTGAGCGCGGAATTTGAGAAGCCGGTTTCACTCGAAAAGGCGCGCGAAGTCTTGAAAAAAGCTCCCGGCCTCGATGTGGTGGACGAGCCGGAAAACAAAAAATATCCGATGCCGCTGTTCACCTCCGAGAAATACAACTGTGAAGTCGGCCGTCTCAGGCTGGACTGCGCGTTGGACAACGGCCTGTGCTTCTGGGTGAGCGGCGACCAGTTGCTGCGCGGTGCGGCGCTCAACGCCGTGTTGATTGCGGAAGAATTGGTGAAATAAACAACCACCAAGCACCAAGCCACCAGGCGAAAAATTAAATCAGGAAAGCAGGAATTCAGGAAATGGATTCCTGCTTTCTGTTTTTCCTGAATAAAATCTTTGTGCCTTGGCGCCTTGGTGGTTTAACTCACGGCGTCTTGAGCCGGTAAAAACCGCTGCTGTTGGTTGGCGAAAGAACCAGCTCGTTCTGCAAATTCGTGAGATTGAGCACCGGCGGGTTCGTCACGTCTGACCACGAAGCCAGGTCGGAACTTTGCTGCATCACAAAATTTGTTGAAGGAATGAGCCATGAAAGTTTGAGGCTGCCGTTTGTCGGCGTGAGGCCCAATTGTGGCGTGGGAATGATTTGGGCAGTGTAAATGCCGCCGGCCTGTGCCGAGCGTAAACTAGGAGTGGCGGAACTCACCAATTTGCATCCATCCGCAGAGCAAGCGAAGCCGGTCCATGATTTAATCGGAGCGTCCGCCGGATTCCACGTGGTCCCCGAGTTGGTTGAGATGAAAAAGGGGCCGGTATCAACACTTACAACAGCAGAAGCTGCCGCCGCCAGCAGCGTGTTTCCGTCCGCAGATGAAGCAAAAAGGAGTGCCAATATGAGTAATCTTCGCCCGGCACGTTGTTTGAAGTCCACGTCGCACCCGAATATGTCGAGGTGATCAAAAAGTGGGAAGTGG